>Ga0209815_1001388_pt1 | contig 15926 bp, 13 predicted proteins | sample CoawatmetaG00DNA_FD_187507 | JGI IMG/M metagenome (GOLD analysis project Ga0209815, IMG submission 187507) | Marine microbial communities from the West Antarctic Peninsula - Coastal water metaG002-DNA (SPAdes) (version 2) | ecosystem: Environmental > Aquatic > Marine > Coastal ...
ATAGGAATTACTATTTCAGATTTCACTTTCCATCCACAAGATATATAGTTTTCTTGATTAGATACATCTTGAACAACAAAATTTTGATTACTTACAGCCACTTGTCCACAAATACCTTTTCCAAAAGGAATAATTGTATGTTCTGTTTCTTCACCTGCATATTGCCCCAATTTCAACTCGTCTTTATCTCCGTTTTTAAAATAAAAACCAACCCAATCGTAATAAGAAATTTCACTTTCTAAAAAATCGCAAATTGCCTGGAGCTGCTCATTTGTAGTATTTTTATTTGCAAGAATACTATCTGCTTTATTTTTCAATCTATTTAAATCCATTTCCATTTAAACTCCATACTTATGTAACTGTAAAAATAAATGAAATTTCGTAGATAAAAAACAGAAATATGAAAGCAGTTTTATAGCGCACATCATTTTAATTTACTTAAATTTTTTAATGACTTTCGAGATAACATTTGATTTTATAAAAAAATCACATTTGTTATTGTAACTTTGCATTGATAATGAAAACCATTTTTACCAAAATAACATCGGCTCTATTAGCATTTTTGGTGCTATTCTCAACACTCTCATTTACTGTTGAGAGTCATTATTGTGGCGGTTTTTTAATGGATATTTCTGTTATCGGTGAAGCCGATGACTGCGGTATGAAAGTAGAGCAGACAATGGCTGCAGAAAAGACAAACTGCTGTAAAGATGAAGTAATAATAACAGAAGGACAAGATGAATTACATCCAGCTTCTTTTGATACCTTGAACTTTGAAAAACAACAATTTTTATCAACTTTCTATTCTTCCAATTTAAATCTCGTTAAAGAAGAATCTTCTAGAAATGTCATTTACAAAGCCTTTCACCGGCCTGTTATACCTGTTAGTTATCAGATAAAATACCAGTCATTTTTAATTTAATTTTATTTTAATTCCAACTAAAAGTCTTCCACAAAAAAGGCACAGTTTTAAATATAATAAAATTAACATTAATGAAAAAACACATACTAAATAGCTTAATGCTGCTGTTTCCAGTCTTTATTCTTGCTCAAACTAATTTGAAAGGAATGATTATGGATCAAGAAAATCCTAAAGACAATTTAGGCGTTGCAGGTGCCACAGTAAATTGGTTAAATACAAATATTGGCGCAATTACTAACGAAAAGGGTTGGTTTACAATTCCCTTTAAAAAGGAATATAAAAAATTAGTAATAAGTTACATTGGATACAAAACAGACACTATAATAGTTAGAGATTTAACACCAATTCATCATTTTATAATTTTAGAAAACGAATTAAAAGGAATAACTATTCGAAGCAAAAGAGATGCAGTTCAAAAATCTTTATTTTCTACAGCCAATACTTTTACAGTGAATAACGACGAACTATTAAAAGCAGCCTGTTGTAATTTAGCAGAAAGTTTTGAAACCAATCCGTCTATAGATGTTAGTTTCTCTGATGCATTAACAGGAACACGTCAAATACAAATGTTGGGACTTAAGAGTCCGTATTTGCAAATTATGCAAGAAAACATACCCTCTATAAGGGGTGCTGCCCAAGCTTTTGGCTTAACCTTTACACCGGGTACTTGGGTAGAGAGTATTCAAATTACAAAAGGGGCTGGTTCTGTTGTAAATGGCTTTGAAAGTATTTCTGGCCAAATAAATGCAGAATTAGTCAAGCCTTTTTCTGATAATAAATTTTTCTTGAACACCTACAGTTCTCTGAACGGTCGGTTAGAATTAAATACTCATTTCAACAGAAGAGTTTCAAAAAAATGGCAAACCGGACTTTATATTCATGGGAATTATAGAGGTGAAAAATTTGATAAAAACGATGATAATTTTTTAGACGCACCTTTAGCCAATCAAATAAATGTAATGAACCGCTGGCAATATACAGATGCACAAAATGGTTGGGTTAGCTTTCTGAATATTCGTTTTTTAAATGATGAAAAACAAACTGGAGAAATCAATTTTAATCCAACTTTAGATAAAGGAAATACAAATTATTGGGGAAGTGAAATTGATACAAAACGTTTTGAAACTTCTTTAAAACTAGGGTATGTTTTTCCTGAAATTCCATATCAAAGTTTCGGTTTACAATTAGCGTATAGCAATCATCAACAAGATTCTTATTTTGGCTTAAATGTGTATGATATCAAACATGAAAGCTTATACTCTAACTTACTTTTCAACTCAATTATTGGAGATACTAGAAGTAAGTTTAAAACAGGTATTAACTTTACCTATGACAAATACAATGAACTTGTAAATACTACAAATTACAAAAGAAAAGAAAACTCTCTAGGTGTATTTTTTGAATATGCTTTTGACAACCTGGAGGATTTCAGTTTAACTGCAGGAGTCAGGGTAGATACACATAATTTATTAGGTACATTTATTACACCTAGGTTACACCTAAGGTACGCTCCCTGGGAAAACGGAGTCTTTAGAGCTTCTGCAGGAAGAGGAAAAAGAAGTGCTAATATTTTTGCAGAAAATCAGCAATTATTTGCAAGTTCTAGAAAAATAGATATAGACGCTGTAGGTGGAAATATCTACGGATTAGACCCTGAAGTTGCTTGGAATTATGGAGTTTCGTATTTGCAAAAATTTAATTTATTTAATAAAAAAGGCGATATTACATTCGATTTCTATAGAACAGATTTCAGCAATCAAGTTGTTGTAGATTGGGAAAACCCGCAAGCAGTTTCTTATTATAATTTAAATGGAAGAAGTATTGCTAATAATTTTCAACTAGAATTAAACTATGAATTAGCAAAAAACTTGAATCTACGAACTGCTTTTAAATATTTTGATATTTCAACAGATTATAAAACTGGAAAATTACAAAAACCTCTCCAGCCTAATAATCGGTTTTTTGTAAACATTTCTTACGAAACAGCAACAAAAGAAAATGGTTCTCAATGGAAGTTAGATCTTACATTTAATAATATCGGCGAACAACGTTTACCAAATACAGCTACCAATCCAACACAATACCAATTACCAATAAATTCTGAGCGTTATAGTTTATTAAATTCTCAAATTACTAAAGTATTTTCAAACAAATTTGAAATTTATGCAGGTGGAGAAAACTTGACAAATGTTCAACAAGTAAATCCTATTTTAGGAAGCGAGAATCCTTTTGGACCGAATTTTGACAGTACAATTGTGTACTCGCCAATTTTTGGTCGCGCTATTTATGCAGGTTTACGATTTAAAATTAAATAACTTTTAAATAAAAAAATAATGAAAAAAGCGATATTTATATTCAGTTTGTTCTTCATTGGTTTTTCTGCCCAAGCGCAAGAAATGAAAACAGTGAAAAAGAAAAAAAACGCCAAAGTTGCTTTTAAAGTAGATGGTATTTGTGGAATGTGTAAAAAACGTATAGAGATTGCTGCCTTAAAAACAAAGGGGGTAAAGTTTGCTATTTGGGATGTAAAAACGCATCAAATAAACCTCATTTTAGATGAGCGTAAAGCATCTCTAAATACCGTAAAACAAAATATTGCAAACGTTGGTCATGATGTAGAAAACTTTATAGCAACGGATGAAGCCTATAACTCTGTGCATCCTTGCTGTAAATATAGAGATAGTGAAATAATGCTAGACCACGAGGGTGAACTTAAAAAGAAGAAAAATTAAAAAAGAAAACCCTTTCATTAATTTGAAAGGGTTTTCTTTTTTTTGGTTTGCTAAATAAACAACTATTTAGTACCTATAGTGCTCTGGTTTGTATGGTCCTGCTTGTGTTACACCAATATATGCTGCTTGGTCTTGGCGCAATTCAGTTAACTCTACACCAATTTTTGCTAAGTGTAAAAATGCAACTTTTTCATCTAAATGTTTTGGTAGCATATACACTTCGTTTCCGTATGCTTTTGCGTTATTCCAAAGTTCCATTTGTGCCAAAGTCTGGTTTGTAAATGAGTTAGACATTACAAAACTTGGATGCCCAGTTGCACAACCTAAGTTTACCAAACGTCCTTCTGCTAACAATATAATATCGTTCCCATTGATATTATATTTATCTACTTGTGGCTTAATTTCAACTTTTTCACTGTTCGCATTTAAATAAGGAACATCAATTTCATTATCGAAATGTCCAATATTTGCGACAATTACTTTGTCTTTCATTGCTTCAAAATGCTCTCCACGCACAATGTCTTTATTTCCTGTTGTAGTAATAATAATATCTGAGTTTGCAACAACAGTCTCTAATTTCTTAACTTCAAAACCATCCATTGCAGCTTGCAACGCACAAATAGGATCTATTTCTGTAACAGTTACAATAGAACCTGCTCCTTTAAAAGAAGCTGCCGTTCCTTTACCAACATCACCGTAACCACAAACAGTTACACGTTTTCCTGCTAACATAATGTCTGTTGCTCTACGAATTGCATCTACTGCAGATTCCTTACAACCGTATTTATTATCAAATTTTGATTTTGTAACAGAATCATTGATATTAATTGCTGGCATTGGTAATGTTCCGTTTTTAACTCTTTCGTAAAGCCTGTGAACACCAGTAGTGGTCTCTTCTGATAATCCATTAATTCCTGCAGCTAATTCTGGATACCTATCTAAAACCATATTGGTTAAATCTCCACCATCATCTAAAATCATGTTTAATGGCTGTTTGTCTTCACCAAAAAATAAGGTTTGCTCAATACACCAGTCAAATTCTTCTTCATTCATTCCTTTCCAGGCATAAACAGAAGTTCCTGTTGCAGCAATTGCAGCAGCAGCCTGATCTTGTGTAGAAAAAATATTACAAGAGCTCCAAGTAACGTCTGCACCTAAAGCTTGCAAAGTTTCTATTAAAATTGCTGTTTGGATTGTCATATGTAAACAACCTGCAATTCTAGCACCCTTTAAAGGTTGCGCATCTGCATATTCTTCTCTTAAACTCATTAAACCTGGCATTTCTGCTTCTGCCAAATCCATTTCTTTTCTACCCCAATCTGCTAAAGAAATATCTTTCACTTTGAAAGGTACGAATGTTGTATTTTTACTCATATTAATGTATATTTATATTCTAATTTTTTCGAACTGCAAAGTTACGACATCCATTTTAAAAAAGTATGGCTCTTTACAAAACTTTAACGGTTAACAAAGCAACTAAAGTCCTGATTTGGAAGATTGAAGAATCTATTTCTAAATTGCAAGAAGGAATTGTACTTTCTGAGAATAGCACAACGCGCTTGAACTCTATGAAATCTCAATTACATCAAAGAGGATTCTTGAGTATTCGACATTTATTAAAAGAAGTTGGATATACCGATACTGATTTAATTTATGATGAATTTGGAAAGCCACACTTAAAAAATGGCAAGTTCATTTCGATTACACATTCTTTTACTTTTACAGCTATTATTGTTTCTGATAAGTTCCATGTAGGAATTGATATTGAAAAGCAGCGTGAGAAAATTTTAAAAATTGCACATAAATTTACTCCGTTTGAAGAATATAAAACCATAGCCAATGTGGATGCTTTAATCAGCAAATTAACTATTGTCTGGGGTGCAAAAGAATCTTTATATAAAATATACGGTAAGAAAAAGCTCTTATTCTTGCATCACATTTATATTGAGGATTTTAAATTTGCTGATGAAAAAACTACTGGAGAAATACGTTATAATGGAGAGAATACTGCTTATAACATTTCATTTTTAGAGTTTGAAGGTTTTACTTGCGTATTTGCTTATTAAAAATACTTAAAGTTTATAAACAAGAACCTACTCTTGCTAATATTATGGTGAAAAAACAAATTAACTTCTTACTTTTGATGCAGCTATTTTAATAAATAAAATGACAACAATTTTCGAATTTCTTTTTGACCAATATAAAACATACTCAACATTAGATATTACTTTAGAAATTGTTGCTGTAATTTTTGGTTTTCTATCTGTTTGGTATTCCAAACAGAATAAAATATGGGTTTTCCCTTCAGGAATGATTAGTACACTTATTTTTGTGTATTTACTTTTTAAGTGGGAGCTTTTAGGCGACATGTTAATTAACGGTTATTATTTTATAATGAGTATTTATGGCTGGTATATATGGACGCGTAAAGTAGATAAAACCCATGTAAATCAGATTTCCACTACTACTTTTAAAGAAAAAAAGATTTCAATTGTCCTATTTATTGCAGCACTGCTGTTTGTTTTTATAATTTATCAAAAATTTGATAAATGGACAAGTTGGGTTGCTTACATAGATACCATTACAACAGCTATCTTTTTTGTTGGAATGTGGTTAATGGCAAAACGCAAAATAGAAAATTGGATTTTCTGGATAATAGGAGATCTAATTTCTGTACCTTTATATCTATATAAAGGCTTTACATTTACAAGCTTTCAATATTTTGGATTTACTTTTATCGCCATTTTTGGTTATTTAGCATGGAAAAAGAACTTACACAAGACCCTATTAACATCATAAAAGTTGTTTTATTTGGACCAGAATCTACAGGAAAAACAACACTTTCTAAACAATTAGCACGTCATTACAATACTGTTTGGACGCCAGAATATGCACGTGAATACTTGCAAAAAAAATGGAATAACGAGCGTAAAACTTGCGAAAAAGAGGATTTAATACCGATTGCAATTGGACAAATGAATCTTGAAAATAAGTTGGGAAAAAAAGCGGATAAACTACTTATTTGTGATACAGATTTACTAGAAACAAAAGTATACTCAGAGGAATTTTATGGAGGTACAGTAAATCTAAAATTAAGTGAAGCTGTAGATAGAAATAAATATGACCTCTATTTATTAACCTATATTGATACTCCTTGGGAAGAAGATGATTTACGAGACAGACCAGAACAACGTTTAGAGATGTTTACGGCTTTTGAAAATACATTAAAAAAATATAAAAAAAATTATATCCTGTTAAAAGGTGATAAAGAAACAAGATTAAAAAACGCTACTGAAGCTATTGATAAAATTATTGCTGCAAAAGATAATTTACATTCTTTTTCAGACTCTTTGCAAGACCTTAATATGCTCAAAAATAGAGATTTTAGCAATACTTGTGATAATTAAGCATACTGCAGAAAATAACTAAAAATATATCCTTAACTTTTTAAGTTTGAGGTATTTTTAATAAAAATGAATACAGAGAATATTTTAAAAGAACTCAACTTTAAAGCGACTAGAAGTTCTGGTCCTGGTGGACAGCACGTAAACAAAACGTCTTCTAAAATTGAATTAACGTTCTATTTAGAAAACTCACTTTCTCTATCTGAAAACGAAAAAGCACTTTTAAAAGTAAAATTGGTATCAAAATTAACGAAAGAAAACGTTTTAATTCTTTTTTGTGAAGAAACACGTTCTCAACACAGAAATAAAGAAATTTCGATCAAACGTTTTCTAGAATTATTGAAAACAAATTTAATTCGTCCTAAGAAAAGACAAAAAACAAAACCTAGCAAAGGCGCATTAAAAAGAAGAGTTGAAACTAAAAAACGAACATCGATTAAAAAGGCACTTCGTAAAAAACCAAACTTTGATTAAAATAAATCAATTTTCTATTTCATAATCAATTTTTCTGACTTAATTTTGCTTCGTTCTCATAAAGGGGTGCTTTAAAAAGCTGAGATCATACCCAATGAACCTAGAACAGGTAATGCTGTTTAGGGATTTTGAATGTTTTTTACAAAAAAAGTGAAGTAATTTAAAGTATAAATTATTTCTTCCGATGCATAGGAAAAAGCTTTCTTCGTATGAACAACAATTAATTATTCAATATTAATCACAAGAATAATTACCTCTTTTTATTCGTTTTAAATTTTTTAAAATGAAAAAAATATCCATTTTTTTATTCTTGTTTGTAAGTACACTTGCAAACGCACAATCCTTTACACTTTCTGGAAAAGTTGTAGATGAAAACAAAAATCCTTTGCCCGGAGCTTCTATTCTAGTTCAAGAAATTAAAAAAGGAACATTCACGGACGATGAAGGTAACTTTTCGTTGAAAATCAATCGAGGGAAATACAAAATTAAAATTTCCTACTTAGGTTATAAAACTGGGTATTTTGATCAAGAAATTAATCAAGACGAGGAAATTGTATTGCAATTATTTTTATCTCAATATGTTTTAGAAGAAGTTTTAGTTTCTGCGGTTCGTGTAAATACAGATGTACCTGTTACCTTTTCTAATTTATCAAAAAAAGAAATTGCAAAACGTAATCTAGGGCAAGACATTCCTATTTTACTAAACTACATGCCTTCTGTAGTTTCTTCTAGTGATGCTGGCGCTGGTGTTGGTTATACCTATATGAGCGTTCGTGGATCTAATGGAGAAAGAATTAACGTAACGGTAAATGGAATTCCATACAATGATCCTGAGAGTCATGGTACTTTTTGGGTAAATTTAGGTGATTTTGCTTCTTCTACAGAAAACTTACAACTGCAGCGTGGTGTTGGTACATCTACAAATGGTTCTGGTGCTTTCGGTGCAAGTTTAAATATTTTAACCGATGCTGTTTCTGAGGATGCTTTTGCCGAAATCTCTAATTCTTTTGGCTCTTTTAATACAAGAAAACATACCGTAAAGTTTAGTACAGGAAAAATTAACGATCATATAGAAATTGCAGGACGTTTGTCTAATATTTATTCAGACGGATATGTAGACAGAGCTTTTACAGACTTAAAATCCTATTATTTACAAGGAAGTTATACAGATGAAAACACATTAATAAAAGCCGTTACTTTTGGTGGAAAAGAGAAAACCTATCAAGCTTGGAATGGTTTAACTGCAGAAGAATTAAAAGAAAATAGAAGACAAAATCCATATACCTATGATAATGAAACTGATAATTACGAGCAAAACCATTATCAATTGCATTGGAATGAAAAATTGAATGACCATTGGTCTACCAATTTAGCATTAAACTACACCAAAGGGGCTGGATATTTTGAACAGTCTAAAAAGAATGAAGATGCAGCAGATTTCAATAATTTGATAGCAGATGGTAGTGATATAATTGTAAGACGTTGGTTAGAAAATGATTTTTATGTTTTTAATTTCAATACAAATTATAAAACTGAAAAACTGAATTTTATAACAGGTGTTTCTTATTCTAATTACTCAGGGGACCATTTTGGAGAGGTAATTTGGGGAAGTGATTTAGCGGAAGACGTTAATATTCGAGACCGTTATTATTTTTCTGATGCTAAAAAAACAGACTTTTCTGTATTTGCAAAAGCAACCTTTGATATATCAGAAAAACTTGCTGGTTATTTAGATCTTCAAGGAAGGTTTGTTGGCTACCAAACACAAGGAATTACCAATGATATTTTACCTATTAATGTAGATGCTAATTTTAAATTCTTCAATCCTAAATTTGGATTTACATATAAAATAAATGAGAACAACAGTTTGTATACTTCCTTTGCCGTTGCAAATAGAGAGCCAAATAGAAACGATTTTAAAATTGGTGTAACTACTCCAGAAACCTTAAATGATTATGAGTTAGGTTGGCGTTTTAAGAATGAGAATATTAAACTGACGATCAATAGTTATTATATGGACTATAACAATCAGTTAGTATTAACAGGTGCTTTAAATGATGTGGGTGCGCCTATTAGAGCAACCTCTGGAAGTAGCTATAGGTTCGGTACAGAGATAGATGCAGATATTAGAATTTCTGATAAAATTTCTATCAGACCAAATGCAACTTTTAGTTCTAATAAAAATAGAGATTTCTTTATTACCAAGGGTGGAAATACAACGCCACGGTCTCTCGGAAATACAGATTTATCATTTTCACCAGACGTAATTGTTGGGAATATATTTACTTATATGCCATTAAGGAATGTGCAACTTTCACTCTTATCTAAGTATGTTAGTGAGCAATTTATGAGTAATTTTAGTAGTGAAGTCTCTACAAACGATGTTTTAGAAAGCTACTTTACCACTGACTTAAATATTGTGTATACCTTAAAAACAAATAAAATATTTAAATCTGTTGTTTTTACAGCATTGGTAACCAATCTTTTTGATGCAGAATACGTAGACAGAGGGTATTACTATACTTATGATGATGATTACTCTAATCCAGGAACGGTAACTACAATCGACGGAGCAGGATATTATCCACAGGCTACTAGAAACTTTCTAATAGGTGCGACTTTTAGATTCTAAAAAATTTGTTTTTGAGTCATAATTGACCAAAAAATGTTTAAATTAACACAAAACGAGTGGTTTTCAATCGAAAATCGCTCGTTTTTCGTTTCTTAAAGATTCATGGGCGACACACTTATTATCCTAAATATATACATTAGAAGTGACCATATTGATAGCAATCGATTGGTTCAATTCAAGCTTCCTGCATTCTAGATTTTTTATTTCAACGATTTCTACTTACTAATTTTAAAAGAAATATATTCTTTTAAAAAACTACCTTTTACTATTCACTATTAAAAACCACAACTTCCTTTAATGAGACAAGTTAAAATTGTAAAACAGGTTACCAATCGCGATGCAAAGTCTTTAGATAAATATTTTTAAGAAATTAGTAAAATTAGACTTATTACTGGCGATGAAAAAGTAGAACTAGCACTAAAAATTAAGGCAGGAAATTCAAAAGCCTTAAATACTCTTGTAAGTACAAATTTAAGATTTGTAGTTTCTATTGCCAAACAATACCAAGGACAAGTCCTGAAATTATCTAAATTGATAACTAAGAACAACATAGGCTTGGTAAAAGTGGCAAAAATATTTGACAGAACCCGAGATTTTAAGTTCATACCTTATGTTGTTTGGTAAATTCTTCAAGCCATTATGTAAGCCTTGAGCAAAACTAGCAACACATGCCAACCCATAAATAAATTGCAAAACAGTTAGACACGACTAAAACAGAAGCAGCGCAGTCTTTAAAAAAAAAGTCTGGAAGGAATGTTTAAAGAAATATCAAATTACAATCAAGCTCCAAAACACAGATGCTGAAAAAGTACTTGGGTTAAAAGTTATTCTTTATAAACTAAATTGAGTCATTGGTTATTCTCTAAATTCCACTGCTGATACCCTCCTAACACATTGATAACTTTGAAGCCTTTTTCTTTCAAAATTTTACATGCTTTTCCACTTCTGTTGCCACTTCTGCAATACAAATAAATAGGCTTTGACTTATTCAACTGCGCAGTTGCTACTTTTTCAAAATCAACATCAAAATAGTTGGCAAAAAATGCTGTTTGTATAGTACCCTGTTTTATTTCTTCGGGAGTTCTAACATCCATCAATTGAATATTTTCTTTAGACAATAAAACTTTTAACTCTTTTGTAGTTATAGAGTTAAGCGCTACTTGTGAATTACAGTTTACACAAAAAAAGATCATTATAAATAAACATACTAAATTTTTCATTTTACTCTAAGGTTAATTTATAAAAAACTACACTGCTTTTTTTTTGTAATACTATTTGTAGGCTTGGTGTATATATTTTGCATATTTTTCTTGCTTTACCTTATCTCCCGTTTTATAAAACCTAACGGCTTGATTTGCACGCATAAAAAAGTGATCTAAACTTATGATTTCTAAAATTCCACTTTTAAATAAATCATCTCTTACCGGTCCTTTTACGCCAGCTAAATAAAATATAATTCCTTTTTTCTGGCAAAATAGAATACGTTCCTTTAACATTTCTACACCCGTACTATCTACTCTATTTATGCTTTCTGCATCTAAAACAATTAATTTTAAAGCGTTCCCTTTATTGTCCATCATTTGTTCCAATCGATCTCTAAAATAACTAGCATTGGCATAAAATAATTGTGCATCAAATCTAAAAACTAATACATCTTCGTCAAGAACTACTTCTTCAAATCGTTCTTTATTTTTATAAAAATTAGAATTTGGTACTTTCCCTAATTCAACAACATAAGGTCTAGAGGTTCTAAAAATTAAAACAATTAAAGACAATCCTACTCCTGTAATTATTCCAAATTCAATTCCTAAAAACAAAGTTGCAATAAAGGTTGAAAGCATTAAACAAAAATCTAATTGATTGGCTTTCCATAAGAAACTAGCTTCTTTAAAATTAACCAATCCAAAAACAGCCACTATTATAATTGCAGATAATACCGTTTTTGGTAAATAATAAAATAATGGCATTAAAAATAATAATGTAATTAGGACCATAACTACCGAAATTAATGCAGCCATACCTGTTTTTGCACCACTTTCGTAATTGATAGCAGAGCGAGAAAAACTAGAAGCACTTGGATATGCCTTAAATAAAGAGCCTACCATATTACTAATACCTAAAGCTATTAATTCTTGATTTGGTCTAATTCTGTATTCGTCTTGTTTTGCTTCCAAAGACTTTCCAATAGAAATAGTCTCTAAGTAACCGACCATTACAAGCGTTAAAGCAATTGGCATTAAATTTCTTATCAAATCAAAATCAAATTCTGGAATTCCAAATTTTGGTAAACTAGAGGGAATCTCTTTTACTATAGACACATTTGTAAATATGTTTCCAAAATATTTCATAAGTAAAACCCCCAGAATTACAACCATTAATGCATTCGGAATTTTCTTATTTATTCTTCTAGAAATAATGATTATTATCATAGAAATCAATCCTATAGTAGCTGTATGATAATTAAAATTTCCTAATTCGAGCCAAATACCCTGTAAGATGATTTGAATTTGATCGCTCTGTACAAAGTCTAAACCTAATAAATTTCTAAATTGATTGAAACCAATAATTAATGCTACCGCAGAAGTAAAACCTGTAATTACAGGTTTAGAGAGAAAGTTTACTATAAATCCTAAATTAAAAACACCCATAATCAGTTGAATTGTTCCAACCATTAAGGCTAATAAAATAGCTATTGAAATATAATTTTCTGACCCTACTAACGCCAGCGTAGAAACTCCTGTTGCTACGATAAGAGAATCCATTGCTACTGGACCAATTGCTACTTGCCTAGAAGAACCAAAAATAGCATACATTACTTGCGGTACTAAAGCACAGTACAAACCATAAATGGGTGGCAATCCTGCAATAAGCGCATATGCTATTCCTTGCGGAATTAAAACAATACCAACAGTAATACCTGCAAATAAATCTCCCTTAAAAAGAGAAGTATTATAATTTGGTAACCATTCTAAAATTGGTATTATCTTCTTAATATTCATTTAATAGTACACTTTTGCTTTTAGCGGTTTGATCCTGATTACTTTATTTGTGCTAAAAATACATTTAGAACAATTGTCCCGGGTTTTTACCTTTTTCCCTACCCAAATGTTTATAAGCAAGTTCTGTTACTTCTCTGCCTCTTGGTGTTCGCATTATAAACCCTTGTTGAATTAAGAAAGGTTCGTAAACTTCTTCTATGGTCTCTGTGTTCTCACTTACAGCCGTTGCTATTGTAGAAAGCCCAACAGGTCCTCCTTTAAATTTATCAATTATGGTTAACAGTATTTTATTATCCATTTCATCCAAACCATGTGCATCTACATTTAAGGCTCCTAACGCATACTTAGCAATTTCTATTGTGATAGAACCATTCCCTTTAATTTGTGCAAAATCTCTAACCCTACGCAACAATGCATTTGCAATCCTAGGAGTACCTCTGCTTCGTCCTGCAATTTCAATAGCAGATTCCATAGAGATCGGAACTTTTAAAATATGTGCACTTCTTTGAATAATTGTGGTAAGTAATTCAGTCTTGTAATAATGCAATCTACTACTTATTCCAAATCTTGCTCTCATTGGAGCGGTTAACAATCCTGAACGTGTAGTTGCACCAATTAATGTAAAAGGTTCAAGATTAATCTGCACAGTCCTAGCATTTGGACCAGACTCAATCATAATATCAATCTTATAATCTTCCATTGCAGAATATAAATATTCCTCTACAATAGGACTTAAACGATGAATTTCATCAATAAACAAAACGTCACGTTCATCTAAATTGGTAAGTAAACCGGCTAAATCTCCTGGCTTATCTAAAACTGGCCCAGAGGTAACCTTTATACCCACTTGTAATTCGTTTGCTAAAATATGTGCAAGCGTTGTTTTCCCTAAACCCGGAGGACCATGAAAAAGGGTATGATCTAATGCTTCTTCTCTTTGATTTGCAGCTTCAACAAAAATTTTCAAATTATCAATTGCTTGATCTTGCCCTGTAAAATCGTCAAATGAAAGCGGACGTAATTTTTTTTCTACATCTAAATCTTCATTAGATAAATTGTCACTTTCAGGATTTAAATTTTCATTCATAAAAACAAAGATAAAGGAATTTAATATGATACAATAATCTTCTTGTAAAGCAAAAAACCTCTCCAAATTGGAAAGGTTTTTTACACTTAATTTTATCTTCTATGATGGTTCTTCACCTTCTAATAACGGTGTTGTTTGTAATACAAAATCTTTACCATGTAAATAATCACTATCATCATCATCCGCATCTACACGCTTACTATAGTCATAAGCCCATCTATGAACTTCTGGCAATTTACCTGGCCAATTACCGTGAATATGCTCTACTGGAGTAGTCCATTCTAAAGTATTTGACTTCCAAGGATTTTGTGTTGCTTTTTCACCTCTATATATAGAGATAAAGAAATTCGCGATAAAGAAAATTTGTCCAATACCCCCAACTAAAGCGAATAAAGTAATCACAACATTTATATCTGCCAGATCATTAAACATTGGAAAATTTGTATTTGTATAATATCTTCTTGGTAAACCTGCTAAACCTATAAAATGCATTGGCCAGAAAACTCCGTAAGCACAGATTATTGTAATCCAAAAATGCCAATACCCTAAAGTTTTATTCATCATTTTACCATACATCTTTGGAAACCAATGATAAATACCAGCATACATGCCAAAAATTGCAGAAACACCCATTACTAAGTGAAAATGGGCTACTACAAAATAGGTATCATGTATAGCAATATCCAAAGCTGAATCACCTAAAACTAATCCTGTTAAACCTCCTGTAACGAAAGTAGAAACTAGACCAATAGAAAATAACATTGCTGGGTTTAATTGTAAATTCCCTTTCCATAAAGTAGTCACATAATTAAATGCTTTTACTGCAGATGGTATTGCAATTAATAAAGTGGTAAATGTAAATACAGAACCTAAGAAAGGATTCATTCCTGAAATAAACATATGGTGTCCCCAAACAATTGTAGATAAAAATGCAATTGCCAAAATAGAACCGATCATCGCTCTGTAACCAAAAATTGGCTTTCTAGAGTTTGTTGAAATAATTTCTGAAGTAATACCTAATGCCGGTAATAATACGATGTAAACCTCCGGGTGTCCTAAAAACCAAAATAAGTGTTCAAATAATACTGGTGAACCTCCTTGATAGTGCAAAACTTCTCCTGAAATAAATATGTCTGATAAATAGAATGAAGTACCAAAACTTCTGTCAAAAATTAGTAATAATGATGCCGATAATAATACTGGGAAAGAAACTACACCAATAATAGCTGTTACAAAAAACGCCCAAATTGTTAATGGCAATCTTGTCATTTTCATTCCTTTTGTACGTAAATTTAATACGGTTACAATGTAGTTTAATGCTCCTATTAAAGATGATGCAATAAAAATTGCCATTGAAACTAACCATAAAGTCATTCCCATTCCAGAACCTGGTATTGCTTGAGGTAATGCACTTAATGGTGGATAAACAGTCCAACCAGCTGATGCAGGTCCTGCTTCCACAAATAATGAAATTAACATTACAGTACTAGATAAAAAGAATAGCCAATAAGAAATCATATTTAGAAATCCTGAAGCCATATCTCTTGCACCAATTTGCAAAGGAATTAATAAGTTAGAAAAGGTACCACTTAGACCGGCAGTTAATACAAAAAATACCATAATAGTACCATGTATTGTCACCAATGCCAAATAAATATCTGGATCCATTATTCCAT
>Ga0209815_1001391_pt1 | contig 15914 bp, 13 predicted proteins | sample CoawatmetaG00DNA_FD_187507 | JGI IMG/M metagenome (GOLD analysis project Ga0209815, IMG submission 187507) | Marine microbial communities from the West Antarctic Peninsula - Coastal water metaG002-DNA (SPAdes) (version 2) | ecosystem: Environmental > Aquatic > Marine > Coastal ...
GATCTAGCCGGTGCGATGCTTAAACTATCGCCACAACAACGAATGGCACTGCACCTACATTTATACAAACAATTAACACATCAAGAGATTTGTACTATTATGGACATCCCATTGGGTACTGTTAAAACCGCCATAACCAGAGGCAAGAAAAAGCTTCAAGAGAGTCTTGTAGGCTGGGAAACTGGAGGAATGTCATGACAAAAGAATTAGAACTAGATAAATTATTTACTCATCTTCGTGTCTCAGAACCGGCGTTCAATGAAACTCAGTTTTTGCACTCGGTTAATCTCGCTTTACCCCCTAAAAGAGGGATCTCAATGGCTCTTGAGTCTGCTATCACCTTAGTAGCTTCGGCCATTGGCTGTAGCTTGGCTTATCACTATTTTCCTGTGGCTGAGTTACTCAATCAAATACCACGACAAGTTACGATAACACCACAGTTTATAGCGTCACTGGGAGGTGTTACTGCGGCCATATCAGGTTTAATCTACTGGACATCAGAAGCTGATCTGGACTTTTGAGTCTTTGGGTATCACTTTAACTTTTCGTTCGGCGTTTTTTAAACTGCCATACAACCAGACGAAGTACGATATATAAAAGCAAACTAACTGTCATTAGCGCCACAATAGGCGCCGCACCTCTCTGAAAACCGGTTGCTGGGTTTGCCACCAGCCCTTCATACAAGCTTACAAAGAATGCCGGCGCCAAATGACTGTCATCGATGTAGGCGGTGACAGGCGTCAAAAGAAAAACCGAAGCGAGCATTAAAAATACATGTCTCATCGAGGAAAACCGTAGATTGCGTAAAAGATACCAAGTGGTATAAAGCAAACATACAGCCCCAGAGGCATATACAACCCATCCCCAGAAATAGTCTTCAGCAGCATACATAGCTAATCAACCCATTGAATAATATGATCTTCTACATCTTCTTTACGTACATCGAGCTCAGAGACGACCCAGCCCTGCAGTGAGGCGCCATAGCTATGCACCCTATCAACATCCCCTGATACCAAGTGATGCCAATCAGGCAATGGCTTGCCATCTGCAATCAAACGGTAAGAGCAGGTTTCAGGTAGCCATCCCAACGTATGAATATTATCACGATCCAGCGTGATACAGTCACTCACTACGGAATGTCGATCTGTGTAGTTACTGCATTTGCAGGAATGGATATCTAATAACTCACAGGTCACGTTAGTGTGAAATATCTCACCACTTTCATGGTCTTCAAGCTTCACCAAACAACATTTTGCACAACCATCACAGAGTAATTCCCACTCTACGGCAGTCATTTCTTCAAGTGTTTTTGTTGCCCAAAAGTCACTCACTTAACGCCCTCTAGGAAGTTTGTTGTTTTCGGCCATACCCTCGTCAAGCGCAAATAGCACCGGTGGCATCTGAAGATAAAAACCTTGACGATGTATGTCTTCAATGACTTTTACGACATCGGCGCGAGCTAGTTTCTTCTTTTTCGTCAACATTAATCGAGTCACTAAAATAGGCGTTCCAAAGCTATCTAGTAAGCTTTGAGGTACCTTATTTAATCCATCGGCGTGAGAGACATAAATATACATCCCCTCTTTTCTATTACCCTTAAAAATGTCACAGAGAATTCTAAGCGTGTCCTCAGCCATTACATTATCTCACTGAGTGTATTTTTAAGTACTGGTATGACCAAAGGCTCTCTCCAGCCTGTTATAAAACGTTGCGGCCATTCTTCACTGCCCGCAATGGCACCGCGTAAAATAAACTCTAGATCCTTTTTAGAAAATAAAAATTCTTGTGGTATCAAGGTATCTTCTGCAACCGTGATAAGTGCGTTTCGCATTGCCTTGAGCACAATAACCTCTGCTTTAGTCAAAGGCTGCGGTAACGGATCTACATTAACGTCATCATTCGCTGCACTCACCTGATCCAATAAGTCTTCCCCGTAACGTTTGATTAATCCTGGGTGCAAATCATCAATGCCCGTTAACTCGTGTAAGGCTAATGGTTGGCGTCGGGCAATTTCCAAAAGGGAACTATCCTTTACGATGTGTCCTCGCGGTTTGTTTCTTTCCCGGGCGGTCTTCTCTCGCCAAATACATAATCTTTTTAGACGCTTTAATGCCGCTGGGTCAAGCTTCCAAGCACTCTTGAGACGTCTATAATAGTCATCGCTATTCTTACGCCCTGCCACCATCGCATACACAGCAAGACTCTCTTCTTCAAACCACTCTTCACGACCCTGCTCTTTAAGACTCGCAGTCAGAAGTTCATGAAGCTTATGTAAATAAAATACATCGGCGGCGGCATATTCTAACTGCCTTGCCGTAAGAGGCCTGACTAACCAATCTGAACGTGTTTCTTCTTTATCAAGCTCTACATCGAAAACTTCTTTCACAAGACGTGCATAACCCATCGAGTATCCAATATTGGCTATACCTGCTGCGATTTGCGTATCAAAAATGGTCGTGGGTGTAATACCGAGGGCGTATTCGAGAACCTCTAAATCTTCCGCACAGGCATGAAATATTAGCTGTTTATCTGGAGATTCCAAAAGCGCCTTGAGGCCCTCAAAATTTTCGATCCCTAAAACGTCTATTAACCAACAGTCGCTGCCATTAGAAATTTGAATTAACGCAATCTTTGGGTGGAAAGTATTAGTTCGAATAAATTCAGTGTCAACTGCCAGCACGGTTGCACTTCCTAAATCATCTAGCATTCCGATGAGCTTTGCGTCTGAATCTATCCAGTAAGCCAATTAAATTTCCTTTCTACTTTGTAATGCAAGGTTTAGGGTGCCGCCATCGACATATTCAAGCTCACCACCCATGGGTACACCGTAGGCAATGCGCGTTACGGCAACACCCAACGATTTTGCTTTGTCAGCGATAAAATATGCGGTAGTCTCTCCCTCGACGGTCAGGTTAGTCGCCAGAATTAACTCACTGACTTCTTCGTTACGCAGCCGGTCAATTAATTGGTCGATTCCTAACTGTTCAGGGCCAATACCGTCAATCGGTGAAAGGTGCCCTAACAACACAAAGTATTGACCGCGAAATCCACCCGCCTGCTCAATGGCATAAAGATCTGCCGGATTTTCTACTACACATATCTGAGTCTCAAGACGAGCGCTATTTGCACAAATAGCACAGCGGCTATGCTCAGTCAGCGTACGACAACGTTCGCATCTACCGACTTTTTCAACTGCCTCGGCGATCGTAGCAGCCAAATGAGATGCTCCAGCCTTATCTTTCTCTAATAGCTGAAGCGCCATCCTTTGAGCCGATTTAGCACCGACGCCCGGCAGACAACGCAACGCATCAATTAATTGGTCAATTAAATTTCCGTACACACACTATCCTCACACACAGATTGCTAGCAGCTTAAAATGGCATCTTAAAACCGGGCGGTAAGTCCATACCACCGGTCATAGAGCCCATTGCAGATTTTGTTTGAGCGTCGACCTTTCGCACCGCATCATTTACCGCGGCAGCCAGTAAGTCTTCTAAAAACTCTTTTTCTTCATTTAGAAGCGACGGATCTAGTATTACTTTACGCACATCGTGCCTGCCAGTCATTACGACTTTGACCATTCCCGCACCAGACTCGCCAGTGACTTCTGTAGCAGCAGCCTGCTCTTGCATTTTGGCCATTTTCTCCTGCATCTGCTGGGCTTGCTTCATTAGGTTGTTAATATCCATACTATCCTCAATCGATTGGTTTAACGGAGCTTTCATCGAGACTTCCGTCGAAAAGCGTCTTAAATTGCACTACAGCGGCATCCGTATTTAAACGATCTACTGCGGCAGCGTGGCGTTCAGCGGTATCCCGAACACTGGCCGCTCTGGGAGTCTCTTGTTGTGTCACTCCTGAATTGATAACCACGCTCAACGCATGATTAAAGTATTCACTTAATGCCTGACCCAGAGCATCTTGGTGCGAAAGGTCATATAGACTATTCTCTTGATTATCGATCACAAAGACTAATTCATCTTGATTACGTCCAGAATACAGACAATGACTAGCAATTTCTCCAAGGGAAGCACCGATACTTAAATGACTCCGCACTTCGATCCAGTTGTCGGGTGAAAAATCTGTGAGGTTAACCCGCCCAATCAATTTCAAATCATCTGCATGCGACTCACTCTTTGCAAGCGTGGCCTCAGGATTATCCTCACCTTGCTCTTCTGTGTCTGGGACAGCGCTCAATGTCTCATCTGTCTCAGTCATATCATCCACACCCTTGTCAATCTCGATGTCTGGTGCATCAGATTGAGGCTCTAGCGGAACTAAGGATGTTATGTCGGCGGCGACTGGCTCCAACTCAGTTTCGGAATACATCGCCGGATCAGACTTTTTTACAGGAGGCTCCACCTCCAAAGGAAGCGGATTACTATTGACAGGCCGGCCGTTGGTTGCTGGACGGAACGCCATTGCTCTAAGCATCACCATTTCGAAGCCGGACCGTTGTTCCGGCGCTAGCGGTAAATCTTTTCGTCCCAGTAAACATATCTGATAAAAAAGCTGCACATCTTCCCGTGATACTGTCTCAGCCAGTGTGGCTAGCTCTTTATAGTGGCTAATGCTCGGATCTAAAGCTTCTGGCACCGTTTGTAGAATGGCAACCTGATGCCAAAGTGACAGTACCTCGCCCAGAGCAGCATCATAGTCTGGAGACTGCTCAGCCATCTCTCCTATAGCTCCTAGCAGATCAGGCCCGCTCTGACTGGCCATAGCCTCACAAACGTTAACAACATACCGACGTTCAATTGAACCCAGCATTGACGTCACATCTGCTTCGGTTATTCTTCCACCGCCATGCCCTACTGCTTGGTCGGTCAAGCTCAGTGCATCGCGCATACTACCATCGGCGGCTCGCCCTAAGCACCACAGACCAGCTTCCTCAAAGGGAACCTGCTCTTCGCCAAGAACAAACTTGAGATGCTCGGTAATGCGCTCAGTGCTCAGATTCTTGAGATTAAACTGCAGGCATCTTGATAAAACCGTGATGGGCAGCTTTTGTGGGTCGGTTGTAGCAAACAAAAATTTAACGTGTGGGGGCGGCTCTTCTAGAGTTTTGAGTAAAGCTGCGAAACTTGATTTCGATAACATGTGCACTTCATCAATAAGATAAATCTTATAGCGTCCACGAGACGGCGCATACTGGACATTATCTAAAAGGTCTCGCATGTCATCGACACCTGTGCGAGATGCGGCATCTACCTCTATAAGATCAATAAAACGTCCACTATCTATTTCATGACAGCTGGTGCACTCACCGCAAGGCACAGAGGACACTCCTGCTTCACAGTTGAGACATTTAGAAAGGATGCGTCCTATGGTGGTTTTGCCAACTCCACGAGTACCAGTAAACAGGTAGGCATGATGCAGGCGATCATTGTCTAGCGCGTTGATCAACGCCTGAAGGACATGCTCTTGCCCGGCCATTTCTGAAAAAGATTTAGGACGCCATTTTCGCGCAAGTACTTGGTAGCTCATAACAGTTTCTGTTTTAGAGTGAACGGGTATTATAGGCAGTTACCGGCTAGGCTGAAAGAACTAATGGTGGCGACCCTCAATAGCCGCACCTCGGCACACAGCGTAACTACTACCGTTGCTCCCTTCCGGGCCTGGCGGGGTTCACAGCTGGCTGTTGCGAGGGGACCAAAGAGGGCCACCGTCGAAGAGACCGCGAGATTATCCGAGGTTTAGCGATTAAGTGCAACCGGTGATCCGCTTAAATTGATTTTTTGTTGAATCTTATAATGCATTAATTACTACCACTTCCCAAATCATGCTTTTTAGTCTTCCCATACGTCCTTCGCTTGTCTAAACTGCTTCGCTAGTAGGAAATTATAAATATTAAAAAGGGTTTCAAATGACGTTTCTATCCAGTAACAGTCTCACCGAAAAACGGAGATCGGGCCCTGAATCGTTAATCAAGCTAATCTCAATCGTTATGCTGATTAGCCTGACGGGGTGTGGTGGCGGTGAAAGTAATGTATCCGCCGGTAATAAGAGTGGAACTCTTTACTGGGGAAATGGAACCGAACCACAAAGCCTAGACCCACAGATTGCCACAGGCGTTCCGGAACATCATATTATCTCGGCCGTTATGGAAGGCCTGGTTTTAAAAGACAGGAAAACACTTGAGCCTCGACCTGGTGTCGCCAAATCATGGGACATTAGCGAAGATGGAAGAGTTTACACTTTTTATCTTCGTGATAACGCACGTTGGTCAAACGGAGATCCACACACTGCACATGACTATGCTTGGTCATGGTGGAGAGCGCTGCAACCGGCATTGGGGAACCTCTATGCCTACATGCTTTTCCCCATTGAAAATGCTCAGAAGTATTACGAAGGTGACATTTCTGACTTTGATCAAGTTGGCGTTAAAGCACTTGATGATAGAACGTTACAGGTGACCCTAAAATACCCAACGCCCTATTTCTTACAACTCCTTGATCATTACAGTTTGTTTCCGGTACATCAGGCAACCATTGAAAAATTTGGTGATGCCGATCAACGGGGGACGCGATGGACCTATGAAGGTAACCTTGTTGGGAATGGCCCGTTTCAGTTAATCGATTGGAAAATCAATAGACGTATCGTAGTTCAGAGTAATCCGTACTACTGGGATAAAGAAAATGTTTCATTAAAAGAAATCATCTTCATCCCAATTGAGAATATTGTCACTGAAGAGCGTATGTTCCGTGCGGGCCAGTTACACGTGACTAGCAGCCTTCCAGCCGACAAAATTAGTGTCTATCGAAAAGCTAATGATCCTGAACTACGGATCGCGCCATACCTCGGCACTTACTACTATAGGCTCAACGTCAGAAAGCCTCAGCTCCAAGATCGTCGAGTTAGGCGCGCGTTGGCGATGACCGTCGATCGTCAAAGGTTAGTGGACAATATTACAAAAGGTGGGCAGATCCCCGCGTACGCGATGACACCACCCGGGACCATGGGATATTTTCCTGAGAGTGACCTCACATTTGATCCTGAGGGTGCCAAGTTATTACTTGCTGAAGCAGGTTACCCGAATGGTGAGGGGTTCCCTCCTACAGAAATTCTGTACAACACCAATGAGGGGCATAGAAAAGTTGCGGTGGCGCTCCAAGATATGTGGAAAAAGCATTTAAATATCGATATCCGGCTATTAAATCAGGAATGGAAAGTGTATTTGGATAGCGAGAGCGCTGGCCAATACGAAATCTCTCGGGCTGGCTGGATAGGCGACTACGTCGATCCCAATAATTTCCTTGATTTGTTTTTGTGTGGGGGTGGTAATAATCGTACTGGATGGTGCAATGAGGAGTATGACCGTCTGATATTGGACGTGGCTCCATCAATGAAGTCCCATAAGGAAAGGCTTAAAGTGTTCCAAAAAGCGGAGAATATGCTTCTAGATGACATGCCCATTATTCCTATTTATACCTATACCAGTGTTCAGCTTGTTAATTCGTCAGTGAAAAATTACGACCCTAACATTATGAATGCAGCATCTTATAAAGACATTTATTTGCAAACTGACGAAGAGTCATCAGACAAGGAATAACATAATGTATCGATTTGCATTAGGCAGACTTCTGCAGGCCATCCCAGTTTTGTTGATGGTTATAACCGTCACATTCTTTTTGGTTCATTCGGCACCAGGTGGCCCTTTCTCCGCAGATAAAGCGGTGCCACCTGAGGTTATAAAGGCCTTAGAAGAACAGTACAACCTTAACCAACCGGTCTGGAAACAGTATGTTAGCTATCTCGGTGATGTCGTTCAGGGGGACTTCGGCCCGTCTTTCAAATATTCTGGTAGAACCGTTAATGAACTTATTGCAGCGGGACTTCCTATCACGGCAGAACTCGCCTTCTATGCAATGCTTGTTGCTCTTATTGTCGGTATAAGTGCCGGCGTCGCGGCGGCTATTCGGCCAAATACTCTCCAAGATTACCTGCCAATGACCGGAGCCATGATCGGTATTTGTATGCCATCATTTTTGCTTGGCCCTTTATTGGTACTGGTTTTTGGAATATATCTAGATTGGTTGCCGGTATCTGGATGGGGAGATCTACCCGGAGACAAAATCCTACCCTCCATCACCTTGGGTACAGGGTATGCCGCTTATATAGCCCGGCTCTCCAGGGGTGGAATGCTGGAGGTACTCTCACAGGACTACATAAGAACGGCAAGAGCAAAAGGCCTGAGCGAACGACTGATTATCGTGAAACACGCCCTTCGTGGTGGACTAATACCCGTAGTAGCGTTTTTAGGACCTGCATTCGCAGGACTGTTGGCTGGGTCATTTGTGGTAGAGACAATATTTCAGATCCCCGGTTTAGGTCGCTTTTATGTGCAAGCGGCATTTAACCGTGATTACACATTAATTCTGGGAATGACCATATTCCTGTCTACACTCATTATTTTGTTTAATCTATTGTCTGATATGTTGGCAATCTGGTTAAACCCTAAACTCAGGCACGAAATAGAAGGTGCTAAATAATGTCTAATTTAAGCACTGAGAGTGTTGCCATTCAGGAAGATCAAGGTAGCTCACTTTGGCAAGACGCCTGGATCAAGTTGAGCAAGAACCGTCTGGCCCTATTCGGTCTGGCAGTATTAGTCAGTCTCATTGTAATATCCCTACTGACACCACTGATCGCACCCTATGGCTATGAGGAACAGAACTTAGATATGGGTGCCACCGCCCCTTCATTGCAACATTGGTTGGGCACTGACATCTTCGGGCGAGATATGCTGACCCGGATTATGTACGGCGGCCGGGTATCCTTGATGGTCGGATTCATCGCTACCGCTGTAGCTCTTGTGATTGGGATACTCTGGGGCGCTATTGCAGGTTTTTATGGGGGTCGCTTAGATGCCATAATGATGCGCATTGTCGATGTTCTTTATGCGCTGCCTTTCATGATTTTCATCATACTTTTAATGGTGGTTTTTGGTCGCAATATTTTGCTGCTGTTCCTAGCCATTGGCGCTGTCGAATGGCTGACCATGGCGCGTATCGTTCGCAGCCAGGTCATGTCCCTCAGAAATCAGGAATTTGTCGAAGCTGCACATTCATTAGGATTGTCGCAATGGACCATCATTAGACGTCACCTAATTCCAAACACACTGGGTCCTGTGATTGTTTACACCACACTGACCATTCCAAGTGTGATGTTATTAGAAGCGTTTTTAAGCTTCCTTGGTTTAGGCATACAGCCACCGGAGAGCTCGTGGGGACTCCTCATTAACTATGGCGTTGAAACAATGGAAGAATTTCCTTGGCTGCTTATTTTCCCGGGAATTGCTTTGTCCTTGACCCTATTTGCACTTAACTTTTTAGGCGATGGTTTGCGCGATGCCCTCGACCCTAGAACCTCAAAGGATTAAAACAGGACTTATAAAATGGCAATTCTAGAGGTAAGCGGTTTAAAGGTATATTTTCACACACGTAATGGTGTCGTTAAAGCTGTTGACGATGTGTCCTTTTCAGTCGATAGCGGCGAAACACTGGCCATTGTCGGGGAATCAGGATCTGGGAAGTCTGTGACTTGCTATAGCTTACTCGACCTACTGCCAAAGCCACCCGCCAAAATTGAGGGTGGCACCGCCCTATTTAACGGAAAGGATCTATTAACCTGCACGCCGGCAGAAATGAGACAGCACCGTTGTAACGATATTGCTGTTATTTTCCAAGACCCTATGACCTCTTTAAATCCTTACTTAACGATTGGCGAACAACTTATTGAGCCATTAATTTATCATCCTGATAAAAATAAAATACAAACTCGGACTGACGCCAAAATAGCGGCAATTTCATTGCTTGATGAAGTCGGAATAATCGACTCTCAGACTAGGTTTGACTGTTATCCGCACGAATTTTCGGGTGGTATGAGACAACGGGTAATGATTGCAATGGCGTTAATCACCGAGCCAAAGCTACTGATATGTGACGAGCCTACTACGGCGCTGGATGTAACGATTCAAGCTCAGATACTCGAATTAATCAAAAAGTTACAAGTGACACGTAATGTCGCTGTCATTTTTATCAGTCATGATCTTGGCGTTGTGGCCGGTATTGCCGATAAGGTACTTGTCATGTGCAATGGCACGGTTCGTGAGACCGGTGATACGGACAGCATTTTTTACAACACTCAAAATGACTATACCAAAAAGCTCTTGTCTGCGATTCCGGAAGGCGCAAAAACACTGCCTAATAGGGCTAATGCCGACGAGACTCTTGTTGAAGTCACTGATTTAAAAACATATTTCAAAAACCAGCTGAATCCCAGTAAAGACGAAGATAAGCGATTTATCAAAGCTGTAGATGGTCTTAGTTTGAGCATAGCTCGCGGTGAAATTCTTGGCCTTGTAGGTGAATCAGGATCAGGTAAGTCGACGCTAGGGCGGTCAATACTTCAGTTAGCACCGACTACAGAAGGGTCAGTTAAATTTTCTGGAGAAGTACTCACTGGTTTAACCCCAAATCAGCTGGTCCCTTGGCGGCGTAAGATGCAAATGATCTTTCAAGATCCTTATGCCTCACTTAACCCGCGAATGACCGTATTTGAGACGCTGTCCGAACCCCTCCTCTATCATGGACTCGCCAACAAAAACAATATTGCCAGCCACGTACGACAACTAATGGACGACGTGGGGCTTGCACAGAGTCAGCTGCGTAAGTATCCACACGAATTTTCTGGTGGCCAACGGCAACGTATCGCCATTGGACGCGCCATAGCTACCAAACCAGAATTTATCATTGCGGATGAGCCCGTATCAGCCTTAGATGTGACCATTCAAGCCCAGATTTTGGACTTAATCCTAAATTTGGTTGAAAAACACAATTTAACAATGATGTTTATCTCTCATGATCTATCTGTCGTACGCTACATCTCTGATCGGGTAGTGATTATGAATAAAGGAGTCATCGTCGAGCAGGGAGACACTGAAGCCCTCTGGGGCAGCCCGCAGCAGGCATATACTAAAGACCTGTTGGCAGCCATTCCTCTCGCAGACCCAAAATCAGAACGAGCCCGCATTAGTAACCGGTAGTACGCATAACTTATTGCTTAAGGCTCAAGGCTCAAAGCTCTTAATCGTCCTTGGCTAATCGGTCGCATCACCACATTTCGGAAATAGTGTACTGGTCTGTAATGAAACTAGCGTGTCTAGGATCCTATATCCGCTTTCAGTCTACTTCCAAAGTAATCTTTCACCAGGAGCTGCGCCAAGGCTGCTTAGTGGCGCTGTATCGGAGGCTCTCATCGTAGACACATCCACGACGCTAAGTTTACTCAGCATCAAACAATGGCCTTATCTTGATAGGTTGGAACCTAGTTAATTATAACACCCATAAAAAAAGGCCTCTACTGAGGCCTTTTTTTATATCGATTAACAAATATACTCAGGGTGTAGGATCGAACAGTACCTCTCCATGAACCACTGCAGTGCTTCCACCGTTAACAGTTGGTATTGGTTGATCGCCAAGATATTGACTGTTGTCATTCACACCGTCTCTCTCCTCGCTGACCCATCCGCCGTTCTCATCGAAGGTGGCCCAATCTTCGAAGCCTATAACTCTAAGCTTCTCCCGATCAACTAAGTCACTCACAGCGCCAAAATATACATCGGTATAGCTACCACTCAGATCACCGACTCCAGCAATGGACCCATCGGCGGGCGTTAACCACACTTCTCCATCCAATGCTTTGACCTTGTAGCTCACGGTAGAATCAACACCATCTTCGATAAGAGTCCCATCCGTCATAATAAACCGATTCAAGTAGCGATAAGATTGTTTCCATTCTCCCTGAATATGCTCGCCGAGGTCCTCACCGGTTGCCGTATCATAGACAAAGCCGGGAATACCCCATAACTGACCATGGCCATTATATTCAAGACGGATACGCTTACCGGCATCATCACCGAAAGTGGCAACACCATCTGTCAACGTCTCAGGAACGGTATAATACATAGTCTTCGGCGGATCAATTCGTACTTGCTCTCCAATGACAGCACTGGCATCTACGGCATTAGCATAGTAAACACCGTACTGGGCATGAGTTTCGACATTGACAGAGTACTTCACCTCTACGTCTCCCTCCCACAGTTGGTTACCACAATACCGAGCGACATCTGTACTTGTGCCGTAAATGGGGTGCAGCTCATAGACAAGGTCCTTACCGACTTTTCTACACTCAAGATTAGCCAACTCAGAGGCGGGTACCAATTCACCCATGTGAGCGCCCCACGCAAGGGTTCTAGTATTAAACCCAAACTCATCCTCATAATACATCGCACCCGAAAGTAACGCGTAAGGATCATCAACCGCTGCTAACGCAGCAGTTGCAGCAACCCCTTTCTTAATCTCGTTACCATTACTATCAACTAACTTACCAGCAACAACCGAGTAGGTCATCATGTCAGCAAGTTGCAGACCATTCACCCATCGTCCTGCCTCGTAAGTCTCTTCATATAAAACGTCAGAATCGGCATAGATGTCGAAGAAGAGATTGACCTTTCGAGCCTTATTGCTTTCAACATCATTTTGCTGCGTATCGTAGTCAAAACCCCTCCTAGACACGGCAAGATCAGTGTTTAATATCTGTATCGACGCATTGTAGCGGCCAGTCTCAAAAAATGAGGCAAAATCAGCGTCTATCAACGCCTGTAGCCGGGCAGAGCCCACGAACATGTCAAATATATTAAACCTAAGCCCTAAATCAAGCGCTTGTTGATGAATATCCAGCTCGCCACCCGAGTAGGCAAAGTCACTATATCGAGGGTAGTTATACTTCGCGCTAACGCCAATACCGTTGTCTTTTGTAATGTAGGTATAGGTGATTTGAGTCCCCTGATCAATAGCAACCCTGAAGCCACTACCAGTCGATGACCAGCGTACAGTCGCTTCAGCAGACACCGCTGCCTCCCCACTATCCTTAGTATCATTATCGCCCTGCAGTACGGTCACAATCATTAGCATCGTACCTGAGGACCCTGCCGCAGGAATAGATTCTAGATCGATACTTATAGAAGGCACTGTAGATAACAACCTATCAACCTCGGCATTGTCTGCCGTCTTGTTGTTATAGTTCAGTAAGCTATCGATATTTCCCTTACTAAACCCATCCCAAGTGTACATGTCCAAAGCACCAGCGGCAGACACATTATCACTGTCTAAATCATTAAACTTACTGACCCCACCCCAAGCCGCACGGGAATAGAGAGGTCTTGACCGGACACCACCGACGTAGTCAGTGACGGCAATACCTTCTCTTCCGAACACTATCTTATTGTCAGTATTGGTACTGATCGACTCAGCAAAACCATTAGATGCCTCATTAAAGCTGTAGAAACCACGGTTTACCCTTGTAGTGGTAACAGCCTCCTTCAAACGCTCAGAAATATTTGCGTACGGACTATCGATCAAGCCCGAAAATGTCTCATCCACTGCATCGGTAAAGGCCTGTTCAACTTTTGCCCCGTCTAAACAGTCGCGTATACAGTATAGCGTTTCGGTAATATCTGCCGGGTTTACAATCTCATTCGTCTCAGTCCTGATACCTGCATCACGAGTTGCGCTAACCGGATTAGCCATAGCCCCTGATGAGATGTCGTACCACTGACGCGTATCATGTGACCAAACGCCCATGTTACGAATATCCTTGTAGTACCAGTCTTCTTCAATACGGTTCCCGTCAAGGTCGATACTCACACCGCCCTCGTTAAACATGGTCGCAATCCACTCATCAGTCGTGAAGGTAATAGGCGTTGCAAGATCAGTCTGCTGCCAGTCACCGTTATGAGTGATACCCTTCGTCATCGTAAAGGTTTTAGTTTCCACGTCATAAGAACCCTCGAGCTCCTGATAGGGAAGCTCACTACCAAATAATGATGTGTACTGCGTTCTCCAGTAGTCGTCATCAATCCACATGGCTAGATTAATTTTGTTAATGTCATTAAGTGCTATGTAAGAAGTGGTGCGCTTCTCAACGCGAATATCAGTGGTTTTTAAATTGTATTTCTGCTTCTCTGCATCAGGGTCTTCGTTATAGCCCTCCTTTGAGAAAACAGTATCATTCGTGACGAGACTTCTAACACGTCTATCCAAATGCGTACCCCAGTAACCCGCCCAAGCGTAGGCATTGACTGCCTCTTCGGTGCCGTCATCTAAGGTTTGAGTCAACTCCGCCACCATCGAAAAAGGAGGATTTAAAACAGCCAGTCTTGATCCATCAGTGTTATAAACACCGTAGCGATGCACATTACGCTGTACTTTAGCCTGGTCTACCGTAAAGCACTCCTCTCCTATAACCAATTCAGACTGAGCATAGCGACTTAAATCGTCCTCGCCAGTAGCGACATCATAAATTATTATTTGGTTAGGCTGCCACGCCGAATCCCAATCGATTGACTGGTGAATGGCATCCCAATCCACCGAATTATAAATAGCATCCCAATCAGGCTCAAAACTCGGATCTGCTGCCATTGCCGCCTCAGCCTCATCAACAAGTAGTTGAACGGATTCGTCAGCCTCTTGAAGTAAGAGATCCAATTCAGCTTCCAATGATGCTCGAATAGCGTCTTGCTCCTCACCGGTCTTGTAAATAGTGCGCTCAGCACTCAGCAAACGGCGACAGTAACCCTTGTCCACGACACTGACATAAAACTGATAAAAAGCGGAAACATCTACATGAGGGTAATCGTCCCAGCTCAGCCCCAATTCCTCTGGCGATTTATTATCATTGGCCTCCCAATCCCAGGTGCCGAAGCCTGCTTGCTCACCATAGATACCTGCCTTATCACCATTTGCGTAGAAATTAGCGGCAACATTTGATTGACCCTGTCGGCCTTGTTCCCGAAATTTCACGGTAGTACCATCGGCCTTAAGATAGCCTTCGCCAAGACCCTGATTGTCATACTCTATATAGTCCGGCATGTCTTCCCAGGGTTGCTGATCGCCATCAGCATGCTGAGAATAGCGCATCTCAAAGTCCCCATTGGGTGAAGTCTCAGAAACCGCGCCATATTGAGTGAGATCTATATAGATCTTCTCATTAATATCACCTTCCTCTGGGTTTTCAGCGGGCGATTTAAACCAAATCGCTGCCTTTGCTGGGGAAGCAGAGTTAAGTCGCGTTACTGCTACGACCGCTTCAGTCGCTGTCTTCGCATCGACCGTGGTCGTAGTTGACGCTGTTGCCGTTGAAGCCGATTGAGAGCTCGATTTTGTGGCAGCGGCTGAATCATCGCTAGCAGATGCGGCGGATGGTTCGCAGTCTTCTTCGTAAAGGGTCGCTAAGTACGGTCCGTCATTCACCAGAGAGTCTGTGCGCGCAGCAGCAACAGTACAGACAATGAAATTGATTGATTCGAGTGCCTCGTTAATCGACTGACCGTCAACATAAAAGTTTTGACGGTCGCTGTCAAAATCAGTTGCTAGACCTTGCTGCGCAGCCACTAGAGCCAACGCTGTAATAGTTGTCTTTAATAAATTCATCGTATTACTCCACTGTCTCTAAGACTTTGATAGATTTTGGCAAAGTAAAGCCCTCATAAATGATCTCTGTTTCTGTACCAGTATCGGTACCAGTGCCAGTGCCATTATCTGTACCTCCATCTCCCCCTTCCCCTGTACCAGCACCATTGTCTGTTTCGCCGTTATCAATCTCCACTACAACGATATTTTGATTTACTGTTTCCACAACAGCGGCTAATGTAAGGTTTAGATCCGCTATGAGCGCATCTAGTTCAGACCCTGTCACGCCAGTCGCAACCGCTTGGCCAATCGCGTCAACTGCAGTATCGATGTCATTACCTAGGAACGATTGTAAAGTGGCAATGACGGTGACAACTCCGCTTGAAGTGGGATCGACGACGTCACCGAGCTGTTGCATAACCGTTGCGAGAGAACTAGCTG
>Ga0209815_1001398_pt1 | contig 15841 bp, 26 predicted proteins | sample CoawatmetaG00DNA_FD_187507 | JGI IMG/M metagenome (GOLD analysis project Ga0209815, IMG submission 187507) | Marine microbial communities from the West Antarctic Peninsula - Coastal water metaG002-DNA (SPAdes) (version 2) | ecosystem: Environmental > Aquatic > Marine > Coastal ...
GGGCTCGGCATACATGGACTTGGGGTAACCAGGCATTTTTATTATCTGCTGAGAAAATAATGTGGCGTCTCCTGTTTGCCCCGATACTGATGGTCCTGTATGATTATGTGAAGCCACCTATAGACCTCCTCTATTTTACAAATCCACATCGACCACTGTTGGGTATACAAAATACATTCAGAGACCTTGTACATTGCTTCTCTGAGCACGATGTAAAGCACTACCCTGGTCTTCTTCTACTGAAACTTCATTACTCCAAGTTACGTGAAGAGTTTGAACGAGTTTCACCAACCCTAAAAAAGACCTGGTACCATGATACAAATCCATGGTTTGAAAAGAATGATGGATACTACTTTTACAAAGCTGACCAATTCCCTCTACTGAAGAGTCTTATTAACCAAATACAGTGTATACACACAGAGGGTGCTTCATTTGCGGTTATAGAGGGTCCCATGGTTTTACATCCACATCGTGCTGAATCCAATGAACTTCTGAGATACCAACTCGCTATACATGGTGATGGAGATTGTAGCCTGTACACAGAGAACGGTAGGCACATACACAGAGAGGGTGAAGATATCCTCTTTGATCATGCAAGATACCATGAAGTGATGAAAACTGGGGATGGTCGAAGGGTTGTACTTATCCTTGATGTTCACAGGTGATTCCGACACGTTGCGATGTACATATCACTACCACCGATGAGTTCTAGGGTTTTGTCGTCTACGATTCGCTTAGTGAAAGGACCTAGAGTTCCATCATTGCATCGCATACAGAGTGCCGAGAGTTTGGTCACATCACATGCGAGTGGGATACAATCAATAAGTTCACCAAACTTTTCCTGAAAAGAATCGGCATCGAGACCAGCTACTATCACAGACTTGTTTACCTGTAGACAACACTCCACAAACTTCTTGAGTCTAGGGAAGAATTGTCCTTCATCAATAGCAATTATATCAGCCTTGTCAAATTCATCTGTATTAATAATTTCAAAAAGATCAAACACTTTATGACAATCAAACTTTACATTATCATGTGTTTTGAGAATTTCCTCGTGGGACCTGGTATCTTTTGCAGAATTTATAATCATCACATCTTTTCCTATAACTTTTAAACGCTTAAGTCGTCGAATAAGTTCAGATGTTTTACCAGAAAACATATTTCCCATAATAATTGAAAGTCCCATCTCACCTTATTATTATAATATTGTATTTTTTATATGGGTGATATACACAGAGCAGTTTTGAATGGTATGAAGGGGTACTACAACCCTAGGACGGGGGAGGTCAAGTTTGGTAGATGTGTATATTCAAGTATCGCGGTGGCAGTAAAATATCTCAGTGAAAAGTAAGATGCCTCTCACCGATGCAGTCATTACCAAGAAGGTTGAGGAGTTGCGTAAAACACAGGGTAAAATCTATGCACCCCTCAAATATTTCAGGGGGCTTACAACTCTCAAGGGGGTTGAGACACGTTATAAAAAGATGCTCAAGCGAGACTACAAGGGGTTCAAGACAGACGAAGGACAGAAGACAAAAACTTCCTCCTACACCCAGAAATTTAGGAAAATGTATCCGGGAGCTAAATCCCTCCCTGAAATTGCTAAGGCTACTAAGATTCCTCTGAGGACTGTGAAGACTGTGTTCAACAGGGGACTCGCTGCGTGGAGAACCGGGCATCGTCCGGGAGCCTCTCCACAAGCGTGGGGGTATGCTAGGGTCCATAGTTTCGCCACTAAGGGGAAGACCTACTTTACGGCGGATAAGGATTTGAGGTAAACCACTTTACAAAAATCTAAAAACTGGTTCGTACTCATTGACATTTTCATCGTGTTAATCATGGTGCAAACGAATTGTAAGTTTCCTCTTGTATATCCCTTACCTGGTTCAACCTGGTCGGGACTTATATTATGCAAAAATCTATGATTGCTTTCACCTGAAATTGCACGTCTAATAACACCTTCTGTTTGTCTTTGATATGTCATTTTCAAACCCGAAAGTGCACACAATCCATTTTGATTATGATATATCTCACACCATTCATCAAGTGATAAATCAAATGGTATGTTATTTTTTTTAGAACGACATTTTGCACTTCTGTAAACTTGAGACAGGTAATTTCTGGGGTTTTTTGATAGGTGTATATTTTGAATGAGGGCGGCACAGTTGTCACAATTACTCCTATAACAAGTTTTTTTCTCACCATTCACTGATGTGTAATTATCACTCCTAAATTTAGATATCGGTAAGGTGATTTTACATATCGCACATTCCTTTTCTGCCGACCAGGCGGTCCGCGTCCGAGCACCGAAAGGCCTTCCCATCTTAATATACTTTTTGGTCAAGTCTCTATATGACTTCCCGATAAGTATCATCATCGGAGTTAAAGGTGTAATAATTATCCCGGTATGAGAGTACATTTCCTTGTATCAACGTCATCGCGTGCGTTCGTACATACACAAATCCAATACAAAGACGTCAACCCCAAAAACGCAATCGGAATAATCGCTACACTGAGCATTAGTATTAATTTATAATTTTAAATCTAATGTTCAGTCTGGCATTTTACGCACTAAAAAGCAAACCGTGTCCGTAAGGGGTTATTATGAGTTTAAACGCGGCCGCGACGGGAGTGTAGCGAATAAGCCATAACGAGCTCACTGTATGTATATCCGAGTTCCTCTTCAAATTCTTTTAATTTTAATTCACTTTTAGTCAGTTTACGTTTTATATCTAACCCCCAATAACCCGGTTTCCATTCATCTTCGGGAAGTGATTCCGTGGCTGCATGTAACATCGAACGATACTCAAGAATATCTGGTAAAAGATGACGTATATTTTGTCGTATTTTTTCTCGTTCTTGGTCATAAATTCTGACATACGTATCTTGTGATGATTGGTACATTGAATCGATTTTTCTCCATCCTTCATCTTCCATCTGATATGAAGTCAAATTGAGACTGCCCGGGTGTTGTGAACATACTTGATATTTTTTACCATCCTTTCCACGGTAGTATTCCAAGTGATCCAGACCAAACTGTTGATAATAAGAACGTATAAATGTGTATTCTTGTTTAGTGGGTACACGTGATGATTTCGAATCAAGCATAAATGAAGTTCTCGCTAATATGACATCTTCAGTATCAAGACAATTCCCGGCTCTGAACCCACCCCAATAAGTATTTTCATAGAATGTAGGGTTCATAATGACACGTTCATGTAAGTACACAGGAGATTCGACGATTGCGGTCATCTTCGTTTATCATATAAGAATTCAATACTTTATATCCATTCATAATTTATCTTGTCAATAAGTAGGATGATACTCATAGATCAAATAGTTCGGTACCTCTCCAAAGATATTATGTTACCGACACGATGTTACGCGACTAAAAAGCAACTCGTGTGTGTAAGGGATTGTTGTGATTGTAAGATTTTCTGTAAGAAACCACCAAAGGGTTCCGTACCAGCGTATCAACCAGTGTATGTATTAAAAGATATTTCTAAGCCCTAACTCTCTTCATCCCCTCTCCACGGACGATTGTATCGACACATTTAACTTCCTCTTTCGTCCATTCAGGTGCATCCTGTAAAGTTTTGAATCTGGTATACATTTTCCCCTTACCAGTAAAGTCATAGGCAATTAACTTTGTATCGATATCCTCCATTTTCACACCATGGCGACCAAAATAAGGCCAGTTGTTAAAATTGAGACGAAACGTCTTGTATCCATGTCCATATTGTTTCACACGAATACCACCTTCACAAACGGGTTCAGGTTCGAACTCATAGTGGGGCATGGCGGCATTCATCTTATCGACGATGTTGAGGATGTTCCTCATGGTGAAAGAGTCACCAATCTTGTACACGGGTTCGTCATCGAAAGTGAAAGACATTTTTATTACTTGGAAATATGACGGGAAGTGACTTCACTTAGGTTTAATTATTACAATTCTAGGGTCTAGAGTCTATCCATACTCACATGAAACTCGAGTTTGTCCCCATGACGTGCAGTGAGACACTTGATGTGGGTGTCCAAGTCGCATGGGGTGCAGTCTTCTTCGTACACCACACCATCGGGGGTCAATAGAGTGGGTTTGACGAATATAGGACCTCCAATTACTGTGATTGGACGAGTCTCATATCGACTTTCATCGTAATACGGCACGATGTGAAAGGCGACAACGGGGTGTTTGGAAAGAACAAATTGTCCATTTTCAATATCGTTAAGGGAGAGCACATAGTTTCCGGGTTCAGCTTTGATGATGGTACCGTTCTTCATTTTGAGTTGTGAGATGGAAATACCAGTAATCGATTTCACTTAGGGCTTCAGTTAAAGAAAAACCCCTCTTTGAATATAAAATGGATCTTTCAAGTCTGTCTAAAATGGATCTTTCCAAGATTCCCAAAAACCTTTTAGGTATACTCCAAGATAAAGAACTCTCAATGGCTCAGAAAATGGTGGCATTTAACATGTTCGTACCAAATTTACCAGCTACTCCAGAACACGACCAGGCGTACGACGACAACCTAGAGGTTGGTCGCAAGATTAAGCGTCTTGTGGATGAGGGGAAGATTCGTATAGGTGGATTCGGTAAAAATTTCAAAATTGAGGTGATTACCAATTAGGTAGGTGCCTTTCTAAATTTTCTTCTACATCAAATTGAGCAGGGTCAACCTTGATGGTGGGTTTAATTTTTTTAGACTTGGTTTTATTTTTAGTTGCTTTAGGAAATGTAAACCCACGAGCTGCGTTAATTTCTACATCATACTGTACAGGGTCATTGAATACACGGGTTCTGACACTACGTATAGGAGGAGGAGGAATGAAAAAAGTTAAGGTGAGAAACATTTAATATATAGGGGTTTTATTCTTTATCTTCATTCTTTTCATCGGGGTGAATCGCCCACATATTTTCTTTCTTAAACTTGTCATAATCAATCTCTTCAATCTTGAACTTTTTCATGAGAAACTTCTTAATGGGGTTCATTTCCTTTTCCATGGGCTTCTTTTTAGGTGGGTCTTCACATGGTCCCAACTCATCCCACTTTGGAAACCGCCTATTCCCCTCACCTGGTGCATCTGCAGGGGCTACGAAATCATCTTTCTTAGCGTGTACACGAACACTGGGTCGTACAATTAAAAGTCTTGTTAGCATCTTAGTAGAGACATAGATTATCTTTAATAATTAATGATACCATTGGCTGCGAGAGTTAGTTTTGCCACAGTCATGACAGTGAGACCAATTGCGATATCGGGGTAATTCACCTTGAGCAAACGACCTGCAATTGTCATGGGTAAAATCCAGGTAACAAGTTGGAGTTGTGCATAGTTCGCAAGGTCGGGGTTTGGGAGGGTAGCTTGGACCTGTCTAGGTCTGACAAGGCGTCTGTTAGACCTCTTTCTTTTTTGAAGAAACTTGGTAGGCGTCTTTTGAGTGTAAATAGGTGAAGCAAGAGAAGCCATTTTTATAATCAAAGATTTTCATCTTTAAACACCTAAGTTGACCTCACCCAAGGTCAAGTACATCTAACATTCAACAATGTCTGGCCCCATGAACTCCCACTCTATCACTGACTACATCCTCAAGCTCGAGAAGGAGAACTCTGAATCTCGAAACAAGATTGAACAACTGAAGAAGCTCTTCACTGAAGCCAGTGAAGAGAAGGTCAATGCTCTCAATGAGCTCAATGAGCTCAAGTACAAGAACCGGTCTCTCTTTGAAACAACTGCACAAGTTGGGGTTAAGACTCCCTACTCCAAACGCCTTGCAAACGTCGGTATTGTTGAGCGTCTAACTGAGCTCGGGAGAATGACTTCTGATTTTCACAAGACAGCTACTTACCAAAATGCTGCGACTACTGTCGCTGACCTATCTTACCCGGTTGAAAGTGGTGAAAGTTTAATGCATCTCAATGGCATTGGTAATGGAATCGCGGCAAAGATTAACGAGTATCTCGATGAATTGGACTCAGACTATGAAGAGTCTGAAAGCTCCGACTCTGAGTCTATCGCATCCAATGGTGACGATGAAGACGTAAACAACTTTTCCGAAGATGATGAGTCTGACGACGAAGATGATTGCTCTGAAGATGGTAGTTCAACTGACAGTGGGTACTTTATCTCCCAAAATGCTGGCCTCGCTGGAATGCTCTATAAATGTGCTGAGAAGGCTGAAGACAAGTTCAAGTGCGACGTATACACCAAGGCTGGTGATACCATCTACAATCTTTCTCATGTGATCACCAGTGGTAAGGAGGCTATAAAGTTTCCAGGTATTGGAAAGTCTATCGCTAAGAAGATTGACGATTACCTCAACTTCAATAACGCGACACTCGCTAAATGTTTCATCAGACTTGGCAACCACGCGGAAACAATGTACAAAACTGAAGCCTACTGGAAGGCAGCGGATAAGCTCCGCGAACTCACCTTTGAAGTTTCGTCTGGTGATGATGTGAGGCATATCAAGGGTTTTGGTCCTTCAATTTGCTCCAAGATTGATGAATATATTGCCACTGGGACTATGGTGAGGCTTAACGAACTCAACTAAATCCATGTTGGTCTGCGTCAGAGTTGAGAGAGTATGAATATTTTTTTAATAATTAAACACCCCTTTCTTTTTACCATCATAGAGATTTACAATCCCTGATGCTATCATCTTTTGATTCACAGATATTTTATCCCCTCTTTTTCGATATACGGTCACGAGAGGGCGACCATACTTATCATTTTTACCACATTCAATCCATATCCACCCGTTTACTTTATTTTTACACATGAATGGGTTCCATAATTGGGGGACCACGCGATCATCGAAACCACATTCTTGTTTAAACATGTCTCGCGCAAGTTTAGCTAAGTAAATATGCTCATTTCGTTCTTGCATGGCGAGACTGGGTTTCATCTCTGCTGAATCGTACCCAAGTGTGCGAAACTTGAATTTTAGAACGCGTCCATGCTTCATGATAATTGCATTAAATGTATCTCCATCGTATACACTCGTTATTCTAGCATACCCATTATAACCGGATAGACTGAAAACTGGAATTGAATCGTCGACACCTGACAAAGCTCTCTTACTTAAACACCAGTTCATATATAAAGAAGTATTGGTTCCTCTTTAAACACCTAAGTGGAACGGGAATATTATAGTTTTTAAATGTCTAACCTTTTCCGTATTGCTTTCTGTCAGGCGACTGCGCCACTATGCCCCGACATGCAACGTGAAGTGTGGGGGTGGATCTCAGTTCTTAAAAAGCGTGAGAAAAGGGAACGTATCATCGAGATTAAGAAACTCGCGAAAGCAAAAAAACAGAACCGTGTCCTCGAGATTGAGGAACTCTTGAGAAGTGAAGAGAATTCTGATTTGTCGTTTGAATTGGATACTGAAATTTTTAGGATTATGCCGTACCCAGAAGTGGTGGGAAGCACCATAGATATAGAAAGGGTTAGAGCTCGTGCTATACTTTTTTCTTTGTAATAAGTAAACAATGACTCCAGTACTCGTATCTGTGGACAAGGCAGGTGATCTCAAGCTCGGTAAGCGTAAGTGCCGTCTCCACAAAAAGGAAGATGTGGTGAAGGTTGCGAAAAATTACGGTGTTCCCAACGCCGGAAAGAAAACTGTCAAGCAGTTATGTGGTTCCATCAAGGCTAAGGCCAAGGCCAGCAACGATGGTATGAACAACGTCCCCCTAGCCAAGTTGTACCCCGAGGCTGCCAAGAAGCAGGTAGCGGCTAAGAAGCGTGCCGAGAAGAAGGTGTTCGACAGGAAGGTTGCCATGAACTTCATGAAGACTATGGTCACCAACCGGGTCGTAACCCCTACACGCAAGGTTGTTGTGGCTGTGATGCCCATGCCCAAACCTTCAAAGAAGGCTATGCCTCTCACCAAGGAGGAAGCCAATAAACGTATTGGTGCGATGAAGGGTCTCTCATATGAGAACCGTTCCAAGCTTCAGCGTATGGTTCTCAATCAGCATTCACCCCGTCGCGTTGTTCGGGTGGCTCGTGAATTGGCTCGTCTGCGTTGAATTTAACAAAGATTTCATCGGTCCAATCATTGGGGTCGGTGTAATTCTTCTCCTCTGTGTCGTAGAAAGATTCACTATCGGTGATTAACATACCCCTGACAGTCTCGTATAGAACTGTGGTGAGGGCGAATTTATAAGCTAAAAAGCCGAGGAATGTGGCTCCATAATCAAAATCAAATGCGAAGGGTGCATTATTCCACGACACTTCAAAAGCAGCCGCACCTAAAGGTGCTAAAAACTCCTTCTGAATTGTCGACTTTTCAAAATTATCTACTCGATCGGATAGAAGACATATATACGCATATGATGTGACAGCACCCAACATGGCAGATACACCTTGTTCGGCACCCTGAGCAATAAAATAAGATGCACTCAAAGCGGAACCATATCCAGCTGTAGAAGTTTTTAGTGTCTTTTTAAGGCGTTTATATTCAGACAGTTTAGGTGGGATTGGCTTACTGAAGGCGTAAGTGAGTGACATATTCTTTACTAAACACTATTAAAATCTTTATCTCAATTAAGTATAGCAATGCCATGCCAACGTTGTCGGAAAAAATGTGGTGTCCCAATCGATTGTAAATACTGTGAGGGAAGTTTTTGTCCGAGTTGTATTCAGTTGGCCAGACACGATTGCCAAGGTGCTGATATCAAGAAGATGAAACAACGTAAAGAACTCGAGGAAAATATAGCATTTGAACCAAAATCCAAATGCTTAAAGATTTAATGTGTATACTAATCAGCGTGGGGGGCGTACCGGGGAATTGGGTTCTCGGTATCGCATTCATAGCTCAGTGGTAGAGCGCAAGCTTAGTAAGCTTGAGGTCAGGGGTTCGAAACCCTTTGAGTGCATAAAGGATATAGTATATGAATTTATATGACTATATTCCTTATAGGTGGTGGAGTGACTATAATGACCTATATTATTTATAGACACATTAGATGGAGATATAAAAGAAGACGATGGTTGTTATCTTCATTACGGAGTTAAATGTATAAAAAAAGAATATTGTATAATCACAGTATGAATAAGGACCAAGTCATTCTTATTCATGATGTGGCATCATTAACGTTTCTCGCACCATTCTCTGTATTATGTCTAGCTGAAACATTGTTTGGATACACCGTATATCCAATGTTTTTGACACATGCTCTCACCACCTATATGTCTTTTGACCTCACGTGGATAATTATCCAGCCTAGGATTGTACATACATTTAGAAAGTTAATCATACTTCATCATTTAGTATGTCTTCTAGCTCTTCTTAGACCCCTCATGTATCCCGAAGAGGCTTTTGTTGTTGGTGTTGTGGGTATAGTTGAAATTGATACATCTCTACTCACTATCCGAAGACTTATACCCAGAACGAGTTTCATATATCCCACAATAAATGATATGTATCACGCGTCAAATATATTGATTCGGGTAGGGTATGAGTCATGCATGACACTATTTTTGTCGTACTTTTATGCACATGAAAGTATTTACACGAAATTACACATCCTTGGGTGTCAGTATTTCATAAATATTTTCAGTTGTGGTATTTGTGCCCTCACCTATTCGAAGAAGAACCCAGCTTTGAAGGACAATTAAAGATTTAAATCTAATCCATAATTAGAATGACTAAAGACGAAAAAGCTAAACCCAAGCGTGCACCCAATGCGTACATGATGTTTTGCAAGAAGACGCGACCCGAGATTACCAAGGAGAACCCTGACATCACATTTACCGACACTGGTAAAAAACTAGGGGAGATGTGGAGAGCTCTCACTGATGACGAGAAGAAAAAATATGCGAAGTAAGTATAAGATGTTGGTATACATATTTGGATTTCTATTACAAATTGTAATGAAGGAGCGAATAAGAAAAGGAATATCTCCTAGATTTGGTCAACCATCAACTTAAGGATGTTAGCCGTATTATAAATATGATGCAATTAGGTATATTAATCGCCGCCCAATTTGGTCATGTGCAAGATGTACTAGCATTGATCGAGGCGGGTGCTGACATCAATATGTGTAATCATAATGGTTCGACACCACTACATATGTCCGCCCAAAACGGTCATGATGGGGTAGTGAAGGCTCTAATCACAGCGAATGTGGATATTAACAAGACTGATGATATTGGGTGGACACCGTTGTTAACAGCAACTGAATACGGTCACGAGACAACTGTGCAGATACTGATTGATGCCGGAGCTGATATCAACAAGGTGTCGCATAGTGGTATGACACCACTATCTAACGCCAAGTTGAAGGGTCATGAGACGATACTACAGATGCTCACAGACTTAAGGATGTGAGGCGTGATACAAGTAGATGTCCCTCGGGGTCAAGAAGCTCTGTTACGATGCTATTGTGCCTACTCGTGGGTCTGATCATTCTGTGGGATATGATTTATATAGCTCCGAGGATGCCATGGTTCCTAGCCAGGCTGGAAGAGCAATCGTAGGAACTGGTATTACAGTGGTTCTTCCACCAGGGGTATACGGTCGTGTAGCTCCCCGCTCAGGGTTAGCCGCAAAGCACTGCATCAATGTTGGTGCGGGTGTGATTGATCCAGATTATACCGGTGAAATTAAAGTCATTCTATTTAATCATGGATTGAAGGACTTTGAAATCAAGAAGGGTGATAGAATTGCGCAACTCATTCTAGAGCGTTGTGAGACGCCACCTATCGAGGAGATTAGTATCGTTGAGGATACTGAACGTGGCTCAGGTGGTTTTGGGTCTACCGGCAATTAGAAAACCATAGGTCTTCGGGTGTAGGCATGAAAAGTATACCTTGAGTCATAGTCATATACAATTTAGCCTTATCCACATTAGGGTAAGTGTGTAATACCCATCTCTCCCAATATTCGGCCCTGAAGAAATCTTCCCAATCTTCTTCCGAACTTTCTTTAATTTTCAACATCCCCCTTTGTATCTCATACTGATCTCTCTCTATTCGCAGCTCCTTAGGAAGGATAGCCCCTTTCCTAAGAAGTTGTGCACGCATAAGACGGGGATTACGATGGTCTGGGAAATACTGAACCCCCGTCTGACCAAAGTCTATAGCTCTCTTATTTGGTAAGGTAACTCTATACTTGTGAGTGAATGATGGACTGGGTTGTAATACGACGTGCATATAATTAAAGGATTGAATAAAAAAATAAAGTATGAGGCACGATATAATTGATGTATACGACAGGTCTATATTTGAGATGAGAAACGTTTATACGGCTGAAGAGTGTCAGGCAATGATAGATTATCATAAACTAAGTCATAATCAAATATCAGGGTTGGTATTTAATTCAACGACTGGACTTGGGGAGGTAAATACTAAAATGAAAAATACAATAGACGTACATATCAAGGATACAAGACGTGATTTATTCACAACGTTTTTTGAAGGGATAAGAAAAGTTCATATGGAATACATAAATCATATGAGTGATATTAACAGACCATGTGGTATAGGGTATTTACAGAAAAGTAATGCTACCCATCCACAAATACAAAGAACTGATAAGGGTGGTCATTTTGACTGGCATTCCGACTATACTGACCCAAACCGATGGCTTGCAGTAATCGTATATTTAAATGACATAAATGAAGAAAATGGTGGTTCAACTGAGTTCAATTCTGGTAGAAAAGTACAACCTGAACGCGGTAAAGTTATAATATTTCCCGTAACTCATTTACATTTACACAGGGGTAATGCCATTTTAAATGGACCCTCTAAATATATAATAACAACATTTCTAATAAATCCCGATGAGAGAAAAAAAGATGATAAACCCAATAATTTCCCTTTCATATATCATTAAAAGATATAAGGAATTAATACGAGATAAAATCATGCTTGAATACACATCCCATGATGGTATCAAAATCCAAGTTGGTCAAAATGCAAAAGAAAATGACCAACTGACAATGACGAGTGACCCTAAACACTGGTGGATGCATGTGTCTGGATGCCCGGGTGCACATGTTGTCGTGTGTCATGAAGGTGATGTGGCTCCAAAGGAGACGAAGAGGGATGCTGCGGTTCTTGCTGTCTATCACAGTAAGACACCAAATACGAAGATGTCACCGGTGGACCTTGCTAGGGTTGACCAAATAGCAAAGTATCAAAAGTCCACACATGGACTAGTGACTTTGGAAGGTGAAGTTATGCAACTCACAATTTTCATGAATAAGGAAAAACTGAGACTTGATAGATTATTAAAAACTAAGTACATTCTAAAGTAAACTTGTGTAAAGTCCAGCGATGTAGTACACATCCTTGAACCCGAGACCTTCTAATTTCTCTGCTGCAAATCTGGCCCTTTGCCCAGTGTTGCAATAGACGAGTAATCCCCTCCTGGGGAGTTCTGTGGTGGTCTTTTCGTTCATCTTATCAACAGGGATATGAAGCGCTCTAGGGTAATGTCCCATGCGATATTCAGTGATTGTACGAACATCGATAACCCTCTTTATCTTACCATCCTTAATGAGTCTCTTGGCTTCTTCGGCGGACACGAGATTCTGACCATAATATGTGTAGGCTGTGAGAGCGGCGAGACCACCGATAAATACGAATGGTATCATTATTATTAAATAAGGTTAATAATTTTGGATACTTGACCAATTGTGGGTATAGAAACACCAATCTTCTCTTGCATGAATCTCTTGTTCAATTCAGGTTTAATACATGCGTGTAGAGCCCCAGCTGCGATAGTTTTTGCGTGTCTGGACATGAGTTGGGGACAATTTGCAGCGGACTTGAACAGGTCCAAGTCACCGATGGACTCATTTATTCCAAGTGTTTGTAACATGGAAATCGCAATAGTATAAATACGTTTTTCACGGACATCATCTTTCACCACTATCTTTTTAGGTTCGAATTGGGTAATTCTTTTTTTCAATTTTTTATATTTCCTTTTCCACTTTTGACCTTGTTTGATTTGTGAAAGAAGCTCACTAACATGAGACTTCACTCCACGAACAGCGTCAAGAGTAGGTGTTTTACGAACTTTCGTCTTTACCATTTTTTACGTGATTTTAAAGTTATATACCTAGGACTTAGGTTTGGTTTAGTTACCAAATGCGACACCAGCCATACCATCCTTGATGCGAAGGATGTTATAGTTGACCGCGTAGACCCGGTGAAGCTGGTTGCCACCTGAGGGGTTTACAAGGGTGAGTTTGGCATTGTCGATGCGGCTGAAATTTAATGTACCTGTGGGCTGCATCTTGCTGAGGTTGATACAGAATGGCCAAGTGAAAGTGGGCAAATCTTCGAGAACATCGGAGGGGAGGTCGGTGCTGTGCATTTCTGGCACGACTGTGTGGTGGTACAAATTCGAAGTTTCTTCGTATAGAGCTGTACCGTTGATGTAAAGGGAAGATTTATCGAAAGTAAACGCCGTGTCCCAATCGTTACCCGCGGTGGTGTTACCAGAGACAAGGTGGAGTGACTTGACGGGGTGGTTGAAATAACTGATGTCAATATCAGTGTCTTCCTTAGCTGCGAGTTGATGTTGGGTCTGAGTAATAAGAATCTCATGTTCAGTGTCAGTGAAGTACTTACGCTCCTCAGTGTCTAAATACACGTAGTTACCCCAAATCTTGGGAGTTCCAACGGGGGTGTAACCGTCACGACATTTGATGCGAATCTCAACATCGTGGTACTGGAGCGCCACAAGGGGGAGACATTTGGTGTAATCTTCACCAAAGAAGAAAGGAATCATAAAGTGATCACCACCATGATTAGACTTGAGGGTCGCAGTTGAGGCACACATCGACGACTTCGCTTGGCTATCACGCAAGAGGGGGTTGTGTACACCCTGAATAAAGAGGGAATCGAGTTGGGAGACCTTCTGTCCACCAATCCACAAAGCAAACTCAGTGGGGTTGTTTGCTGTAGATGAGAAAAGGCCATCTGGGTTATCTTGTACGTTAGAAACGAGGCTATCTTCAATCCAGATGTAGCTCATGAGGTCACCCTTAGAGCGAATAGGAATAGCAATCTCGTTATTAGCACCGAAGGTACCGATGTAATCCATACGCTCGGGCTTCATGGCGAAGTTGGTATAACGTTTATAGTTTTGACGGAAGAAGCTGACTTGGGGATCACCTGTGATGTAGACATCCTGGGCTCCTACCGAAACAAGTTCAATCAAAGCAGCTGACATTTATTAATAAACGATATTAAAATTTTGGCTCATAGTATACATATGGTATTGTTCCAAGCTCTGACATGGGAAGCACGAGATGTTGAAGGTGAACATCAAATCAGTATCTTCGGTAAGACTGAGAATGGTAAGTCGGTCTGTGTAACTACAACATTCGATCCATATTTTTTTGTAAAACTTCCAAAGGGTACAACACAACAGGACGTTAAGCGTCTATACGATGACATCAACAGGCTGAGGAAAGACCATGTGACGGGTTACAGTCTGACAACACAGAAGGATGTTTGGGGTTTCCAAAATAACGAGGAATTTCACTTCATGCATTTGAATTTCAAATCACTGGAGCATAGACGAAAGGTTAACTCGATTTTTATGTATAATAGGGAATTTCAAAAGTACCATGTATACGAATCTAATATTGATCCTGTCCTGAGATTGATGCATAGAACTGGGATTCAATCTACTGGTTGGTTAGACAGCGGTGATAGTTGTGTTCGGTGTCATCTTTCTAAGGCTGACATTGACCTGTGGTGTAATGAGTGGTCAACATTGAAACCCGTCGAACGTGATGATATGGCTCCATTTGTGGTTGCATCATTTGATATTGAATGTAATAGCTCTACTGGTAAATTTCCAGATCCAAATGTTCCGGATGATGCATGCTTTCAGATTGCAATTTCCTTATGTAAATTTGGGAGTGATGAACCATACGATAAAACTTGTTTGTGTTTTAAAAAAACTGACCAAAACATAGAGGGTTCGAATATTATCAGCTTTGATACTGAAAGAGAAATGCTTCTAGCGTTTAAAAAGTATGTAAATGAGAAAGATATTGATATTATTACTGGGTGGAATATATTTGGGTTTGATCTTGAATATATTTACAAACGTGCTGCTATGGTTGGGTGTGGAGTTGAATTTTATCAGCTTGGTAAACTCAACGATACTGAGTGTCATTTAGTTTTGAAACAGTTGAGCTCAAGTGCACTGGGTGATAACTATCTGAAGCTTTTACCCATGGCTGGGCGTTTCATTTTCGACCTATTTCATGAAGTGAAAAAGGGGTACAAGTTGGATTCCTATAGCCTGAACAATGTTTCAAAATTATATTTGGGTGATCAAAAGATTGACATGACCCCAAAAGAAATGTTTGCTCGTTTTCTAGAAGGTGACCCTGTAAAATTGAGAGATGTTGCTGAATACTGTATCAAGGATACACTCTTACCCCACAAACTCATGAAAAAGTTGTGCACCTTATTAAACCTTGTGGAGATGGCTAAAGCAACCTGGGTACCTGTATCATTTCTCGTTGAAAGAGGGCAGCAAATCAAGGTGTTTAGTCAATTAACGAAAAAGGCCAGGGAGTTGGGGTATATGGTACCAACTATTAAGTATGGTTCGCTCCCTGAAGAGCAGTACGAAGGAGCAACTGTTTTAGAGGCACAGAAAGGTGCATACTATACACCAATTACAGCCCTTGATTTTGAGGCTCTGTATCCATCTATAATGATGGCACACAACTTGTGTTATTCTACATATGTCATGGATGAAAGACGGTATGGTAATATACCTGGTATTACTTACGAAACGTTCGATATTGGTGATAAAACGTATAAGTTTGCACAAGATGTACCCAGTCTCTTACCAGCG
>Ga0209815_1001401_pt1 | contig 15821 bp, 8 predicted proteins | sample CoawatmetaG00DNA_FD_187507 | JGI IMG/M metagenome (GOLD analysis project Ga0209815, IMG submission 187507) | Marine microbial communities from the West Antarctic Peninsula - Coastal water metaG002-DNA (SPAdes) (version 2) | ecosystem: Environmental > Aquatic > Marine > Coastal ...
AAAAACGGACATAAAATGTCTAAACGTCTTGGAAATGCAACAGATCCGTTTACAACATTAGCTACTTATGGTGCAGATGCAACCCGTTGGTATATGATTGCAAATGCAAACCCGTGGGACAATTTAAAATTCGATTTAGAAGGTATTGAGGAAGTAAAACGTAAGTTTTTCGGAACTTTATATAACACCTATTCGTTCTTTACTTTATACACAAATATTGATGGTTTTTCTTACGAAGAAGCAGACATTCCTTTAGAAAAAAGACCAGAATTAGACCGTTGGATTTTATCAGAATTACATACGTTAATACACAAAGTAGATACGTTTTATTCAGCATATGAACCAACAAGAGCTGCAAGAGCAATTTCAGATTTTACACAAGACTATTTAAGCAATTGGTATGTGCGTTTAAGTAGAAGACGTTTTTGGAAAGGAGATTATCAAACAGATAAAATTTCAGCCTATCAAACATTGTATACCTGTATGAATACCATCGCAAAATTAGGGGCGCCAATTGCACCGTTTTTCATGGACAGATTGTATCAAGATTTAAATTCTGTTACAAAGAAAGAGACATCAGAAAGTATTCATTTAGCAGATTTCCCGGAGTACAACGCAAGTTTTGTAGACAAAGGCTTAGAACTTAAAATGGAAAGTGCACAAACCATCTCGTCTTTAGTGCTTTCTTTAAGAGCAAAAGAGAAGATAAAAGTAAGACAGCCACTTCAAAAAATAATGATTCCGGTTGATAATGCCGAACAAAAAGAATCTATTTTAGCCGTTGCCGAGTTGATTAAGAACGAGGTAAATATCAAGGAAATTCAGATTTTAGACGATGCATCAGAAGTTTTAATCAAACAGATTAAGCCTAATTTTAAAACGCTAGGTCCTAAATTTGGAAAAGAGATGCGATTTATAGCAGCAGCCGTTCAGAAATTTAACCAGGAAGATATCAACAAAATAGAGAAAGATAAAAACATTCTTCTTGTTGTTAATGGAAATAATATTACTTTAGAACTCTCGGATGTAGAAATATCATCTAAGGATATAGAAGGTTGGTTGGTTGCAAACGAAGGATCGTTAACAGTGGCTTTAGACGTTACTATTTCTGAAGAACTACGCAAAGAAGGTGTTGCCAGAGAGTTGGTAAACAGAATACAAAATGCGCGTAAAGACACAGGTTTAGAGGTAACTGATAAAATTAAACTAACGGTTTTAAATTTTGAAAATTTACAAAAATCGATCCTAGATAATAAAGAATATATTATGAGTGAAACATTAACCAAAGAATTGGTTTTTGTGGATGCGTTGAATAATGGAACAGAAATTGAGTTTGACACCATTAAAAGTAGAATATTAATAGAAAAAATGTAATAATATGTCGGACGTTAAATTAAGATATTCGGATGAAGATTTACAAGAATTCAAAGGAATTATAAATCTAAAAATAGCAAGAGCAGAGTCAGATTTGGCCTCATTAGAAAGTTCTTATAAAAATAATGCAGGAAACGGTACAGATGATACCTCACCATCATTTAAATCTTTTGACGAAGGTTCTGAAGTAATGGCTAAAGAATCAAATGTGCAACTGGCAATAAGACAAGAGAAATTTATTAGAGATCTTAAAAATGCCTTAATGCGTATTGAAAATAAAACGTATGGTGTTTGCAGAGTTACCCGTAAACTAATTCAAAAAGAGCGCTTGTTACTAGTGCCGCATGCTACCTTAAGTATCGAAGCAAAACGCAAACAATAATAACTTAAAAGCTTCCAAATGGAAGCTTTTTTTTATAGTATTAATACTACACATTCTGGCGATATGTAAATTTTATTACACTTAGAAAATCAATATAAGGTTGGTTACCAATCGTTGTAAATTAAAATTAATAGGGTATTTGTTATCAAAATAAATAGCAGAAAGCAGCAATCGCCACTTCTGAAAAAACGCCAATTATCACAATAAAAAGGAATATTTTCTGAACACACCAATAAATCTAATAATAGTGTTATTTTTGTGACTATAAAATTAAAAAAATGTCCAAAAAGAAACTGGCAATTTGTACGATAGCTATTGCTATTTTATTAGATCAAATTATAAAAATCTATGTAAAAACGCACTTTGTTTTAGGCGAAGAAGTTTTGGTTTTTGATTGGTTTAGAATTCATTTTACCGAGAATAACGGAATGGCAATGGGTTTTGAATTTGGCGGCAAAGCAGGAAAACTTTTTCTAACTTTATTTAGATTGGTTGCGGTATCTGCGATTGTTTATTGGTTAATGGGTGCTATAAAAAGCAAAACACACAATGCTGTAATTGTAGCCATTTCCTTAATTTTTTCGGGGGCAGTTGGTAATATTATCGACTCTGTTTTTTACGGTGTTCTTTTTAATTCTTCCAATCATAAGGTAGCCACCTTGTTTTCAGAGACACCTTATGGAGAGTTGTTCTATGGGAAAGTGGTGGACATGTTCTACTTTCCGCTTTGGCAAGGAACCCTACCAGAATGGATTCCCTTTATGGGAGGAGAGTTGTTTACTTTCTTTCAATATATATTTAATCCTGCAGATGCTTTTATATCCGTTGGTGTTGCTTTGTTATTTGTTTTTAACAAACAGGCATTTCCTAAAGAAGAAAAATAGCTATTTTACTGAGATTTTCTGGTGTTAGCCGATTTCATTTTGCTAAGAATACTTATCGGCAATCAATTGAAAAAGTAGTCAAAAAACGCCAAAAATATTAGGGTGAATTTTAAACTTTCTCTAAATTTATTAGCTTCCTGTAATTTATAGTTGAGAAGCTATAAGTGCTAGAAACACCAACTTTCTTCAAAAATTTAAAGACTCGTTGTATTTAAGTTTATCAATCATAAATTTACGTAATTTCGTAGCATGTCTGCATCCTTAGAACTTCAAGTAAAAACCTTACCAAATGAACCTGGTGTGTATCAATATTTTGATAAAAATGAGGTAATTATCTATATTGGTAAAGCGAAGAACTTAAAGAAAAGAGTTTCTTCTTACTTTTCTAAAACGCATGAATACGGCAAAACCAAAGTTTTAGTCACAAAAATTGTAAGTATAAAACACATTGTTGTAGAAACAGAAACCGATGCCTTATTATTAGAAAACAACCTCATAAAAAAACACAAACCGCGGTATAATATTTTATTAAAAGACGATAAAACCTATCCTTGGATTTGTATAAAAAAAGAACGTTTCCCTAGAATTTTTATGACGCGTAGGGTTATAAAAGACGGTTCGGAATATTTTGGACCGTATACGTCTATCAAAACGGTTCGGGTTTTATTAGATTTAATAAAAGAGTTGTATCCTTTAAGAACGTGCACCTATGATTTAAGTCACCAAAATATAAACGAAGGCAAATATAAAGTCTGTTTAGAATATCATTTAAAAAATTGCAAAGGAGCTTGTGAAAACTTAGAAACTGAGTCTCATTATGAGCATTCTATAAAAGAAATTAGAAACATTATCAAAGGAAATTTTAAAGAAAGTTTAGAGAAGTTTCAAGAAATGATGTTTGTTTTTGCTGAAAAAATGGAGTTTGAGGAAGCCCAAAAAATCAAAGAAAAACTCAAGTTATTAGGCAATTACCAATCGAAAAGTACCATTATAAATCCGTCTATAAACAATGTAGATGTGTTTTCTATAATTTCTGATGAAACCCATGGATATGCCAATTTTTTAAAGATTGCAAACGGTGCTATTATTCAATCTCATACTACAGAAATAAAGAAAAAGTTAGACGAAACAGACAAAGAATTATTAGAACTTTTTATTGTTGAAATTAGGCAACGTTTCAACTCTATTTCTCCAGAAATCTATGTGCCTTTTAAAGTGAATGTAGGTGAAAACTTAAAAGTAACCATTCCGAAGTTAGGAGATAAAAAAAGCATTGTAGCACTCTCTGAAAGAAATGCAAAATACTACAGACAAGAGCAATTTAAGCAGACACAAATTGTAGATCCAGAGCGCCATGTAAAAAGAATTATGGGGCAGATGAAAAAAGATTTGCGCTTGAATGTAGAACCGCGTCATATCGAGTGTTTTGATAATTCTAACATTCAAGGAACACACCCAGTTGCGGCGTGTGTAGTTTTTAGAGATGGCAAACCCAGTAAAAAAGAATACAGACATTACAACATAAAAACGGTGGTTGGACCAGATGATTTTGGTTCTATGGAAGAGGTTGTTTTTAGACGCTATAAGCGCCTGTTGGAAGAAGAACAGCCTTTGCCGCAGTTAATTATTGTAGATGGTGGAAAAGGACAATTATCTTCTGGGTTAAAAGCTTTAGAAGATTTGGGTTTGCGTGGTAAAATTGCCATTATTGGCATTGCAAAAAGGTTGGAAGAGATATATTACCCAGGTGATCCCATTCCGATGTATCTAGACAAAAAATCTGAAACGCTCAAGATTACCCAATATTTAAGAAACGAAGCACACAGATTCGGAATTACATTTCATAGGAATAAACGGAGCAAAAGCGCCATAAAATCTGAGTTAGAACAAATTCCTGACGTTGGTGCACAGACAATTACAACTTTATTACGTAAATTTAAATCGGCAAAACGAGTAAAAGAAGCTTCATTAGAGGAGCTAAAAGCAGAAATTGGGCACGCTAGGGCTATGAAAGTCCATGGCTTTTATCACAAAAAATAATGACGAGATTAAAATTCTTCTTTTTCTTTTTTCTTATATCCTTTTTTCTGTTTTCGCAACAGCAGCAGCCAAAAGTTGGTTTGGTTTTAAGTGGTGGTGGTGCAAAGGGTTTTGCCCACATTGGCATTTTAAAAGCAATAGACAAAGCAGGTATTCAAATAGATTATATTGGTGGTACCAGTATGGGCGCTATTATTGGTGGTTTGTATGCCGTGGGTTATTCTGCAACGCAAATAGAAGAAATTATTTTAAAAACCGATTTTGTAGCGGTGTTGCGAGATAAACTACCAAGAAATTCAGAAACATTTTTTGAAAAAGAATCTGGCGAGAAAACTGTGATTTCATTGCCTGTAAACAAGGGAAAAATAAGCTTACCGAGGGCAATCTCTAAAGGACAAAATGTTTTAAACTTATTGTTAGAATTATTTGATACTGTAGATGAGCACCAAGACTTCTCTAAATTAAACATTCCTTTTTTCTGTATTGCTACAGACGTAGAAAAGGGTTCTGCTGTGCTCTTAGAAGAAGGTTCTTTGCCAATGGCATTAAGAGCAAGTGCTTCTTTTCCATCGCTTTTAAATCCGATTGAGGTTCACGGAAAATTACTGGTAGATGGTGGTATTGCAAATAATTTTCCTGTGAGTATTATGGCCAGCAAGGGAGTGGACATAATAATTGGGGTAGATGTAGAAGGAAAGTTGTTTCAGAAAGAAAAAATTAATTCTGCAGTGGCTTTGTTAAATCAGATTATGAGTTATCAGATGTATCGAAATTCAGATGAGGAAATAAAGAAATTAGATGTTTACATTCATCCAGAAATATTTAAATACACGGTGGTAGATTTTGGTAAGAAAGTAGAAATTCTAGCAAAAGGAACTCTTGAAGCAAAAAACTTTGTAAAGGTTTTTGAAGAAATTGCAGCAAAACAAACTTCAAAAAAGCAAAGGAAAAAGAGAACTTTTGGTATGGAAAAATTTTTAGTTTCAGAGATTGGTATCGAAGGTTCTTCTAAGTACACAAGAGCCTATGTTTTAGGAAAACTAAATATCAGAGAAGGAGACAGTTTGTCTAGAAATGACATTACTAATAAAATTCACTTGCTTTCTGCAACTAAAAATTACAATACCATTGTCTATCATTTAGACCAAAAATTAACGGGTGGTTATGCACTGAATTTTAAGTTAAAAGAAGCGAAATTAAACGGCAGTTTAAAATTAGGCGTGCATTACGACTTATTATATAAGTCTAGTTTTTTGGCTACTTATAGTCAAAAAAACATACTAAACAGCAACGATTTATTTTCTGTTGATATGATTTTAGGAGACAACATAAGATATAATTTAAATTATTTTGTAGACAATGGTTTTTACATCAGTTATGGTTTTAGATCTAGATACAATCACTTTAAAATGAACTCTAAATTTAATTTGGTACCTGATGCTTCAAATGTTAGCAGCATTAATTTAAGTTACTCAGACATTACCAATCAAGCTTTTTTTAAGACTACTTTTAGTAGAAAATTTGCGTTGGGTTTAGGAGTAGAACACAAGTGGATAAAAGCAGCGACAGAAACCTTGGTTTCTATAACAAATGACGAAGCTATTATAGATAAAAGCAACTATTTAAATGCTTATGGATATTTAAAATTAGACACGTACGATAAAAAGTATTTTGCCACCAAAGGTTATTTTGCAGATTTAAATTTTAAGTGGTACGCCGCATCATCTGACTATAATAAAGAATTTAGTATGTTTTCTCAGGCAAAATGAACCCTTGGTTTTGCAACTACATTTTTTGATCATCTTACGTTTCAAAACACAAATGAAGCAGGTTTTACTATTGGGAATCCAACTTCTAATATATTTGATTTTCACTTAGGAGGTTACAATCAGAACTACATAAACACCTTTATTTCTTTGTATGGTTATGGTTTTGCAGAGCTTTCTAATAACTCTTTTATAAAATCTCAGTTTGATGTACGATATCAAGTTGCAGCGTCACATTATGTCTCATTAATTGCAAACTATGCGAGATTAGAAGACAATGTTTTTGAGAACCTTCAGTTATTTGACAACATAAAATCTGGATACGCAGTTGGGTATAGTTATGATTCTTTTGTAGGCCCAATAGAGCTAAAATATAGCTGGACACCAGATCAAAAAGAAGGTTTTTGGTTGTTTAATTTAGGTTTTTGGTTTTAACTTTATTCCAAAAAAAAACCATGAAATTCATCATGGCTTTTTTAAGTATTTAATGTTTAACGCTTACTCATTTTGCTTTGTACTTAAATAGAATTCTTCGTAGGTATTTAAAAGATTTGTTAATGCAGAAATTAAATCTTTCGTTTCTAATAACAAACTAAAATAAAGCGTTGTGTTTTTAGGACTTGTTTCGTCTGTTCTAATTCTTGCAACTTGCTTTTCTATAGATAAAGAAACGTTTGTAAACAAGGCTTGCTTTTCAACTAAAATCTCACTTAAACTCTCAAAGGTTCTTTTTTCAAAAACATCTGACACCTTTAATAATAAAGCAGAAAACTCTTCATCTATATGCTTTAAGTCTTTTAACTGCCCTTTCTTTAAGTTTTTATGGTTGTTGTTTACATGTTTGTAACTAGCTCTAGAAATATAACTAATAGATTGTGCTACATCTTGTAAATAGCCTAAGACCATAATATAAAACCTACTTGCTTGCACAGAGGTTTCATCTAAAGATTTAATGAAATAGAAAACACCGTCTTTTAAGGAATCAATTTCATCATTTAATTTACCAACATGTTTGTCTGTTTTACGTAACTTATTTAAATCATGATTTGCCAAATCGTTTACAACATTTGTGTATAGTTTATTTACTCTGTCTGCTACACTAGAAATATGATCTGCACTTTCTTCAATCACTCCATTGATGGTAATTAACTCAGCTCTTTCGATGTATACTTGCTTTTTTTCTTCTTTGGTTTTTCTTCTGTGAATTAAGGTATTTCTTCCAATTAAAAAAGCAACAAGTGCTAATAAAACAGGAATCATCACCATGTCCCAACTAATTAAATAAGCAACTATAGCCGCAGCTAGAAATGCGGTAATAGCCGTAAGAAACCAGCCACCAATTACATTTAAAACACCTGCTACTCTATAGACAGCACTTTCTCTACCCCAAGCTCTATCTGCTAAAGAAGTACCCATGGCAACCATAAAAGTTACATAAGTTGTAGATAACGGAAGTTTCATTGACGTTGCAATAGATATTAAAATACCAGCAACAATTAAATTTACAGCTGCTCTTACCATATCAAAAGCAGGTAGTTCGTATGTTTTGTCTTTTGGCAATGAAATTACTGGTTTGGTAAATTTAGAATCGATGTATGCTAAAGTAGTTGCTGGTACTAGAAAACGAATTCCAGTGTTTATGGTCATTGCAGCTCTTACGGTAACTCTAGATAACGGATTTGGTTTAAACTTTTCATGACCATCTCCTTGTCTAGACAAGTCGATACCTGTTTTAATTACGTTTTTAGCCTTGCTAGAAGTCCATAAAGTAATCACCATAATTCCACCCGCAAATAACAATAACCAAACATTAGAAGGTACTTTTTTAGCTAAAATACCCATTGAAAAGGCATCTGCATCTACGCCAGAAATACTCCAAGCTTCATAAGAATTCCAAGCAGCAATTGGCACACCAACAAAGTTTACCAAGTCATTACCAGAGAACGCCATTGCTAAAGAAAAGGTTCCTATTCCAATAATTAACTTTAAAACATTCACTTTAAAGTATTTTATCAAAAATTGTGAGATTAAACTCCAAGCAAGAAAACTTCCTGCAATAATTATAAGGGTATTTCCTTCAATTAAATACTTAATGTCTTTATAGAAAGGCGTTCCTTTCATTCCTTTTATAATGATGAAATATGTAATTGCAGTAATTGCAAAACCACCAAATAAAGCATTGATATAGGTTGCTCTTTTTTCAAAATTGAATGAAAAAATTAATCGAGAAGCAAATTGAACAATGGCACCAACAGAAAACGCGACAACGACTGATAGTAGTATTCCGTTTATAATTTCAATTGCTTTTTTATGGTTGATGTAGTTCCAGATATCAGAAACAGATTGAGAATCGTTTGCAGATATTTTTAATAGTGAAATACAAACTGCCGCTCCTAACAATTCAAACACAATAGAAACTGTGGTTGATGTTGGCATTCCCAGCGAGTTAAAGATATCTAATAGCAGAATGTCTGTAATCATTACCGCCATAAAAATAATCATAATGTCTTGGAACATAAACATGCTAGGATTAAAAATCCCTTTCCGTGCAACTTCCATCATTCCGCTAGAAGTAATGGCTCCAAAGAACACTCCTAAACTGGCAATAATCATTATATTTCTAACAGATATTGCTTTTGAACCAATGGCCGAATTTAAAAAATTAACAGCATCATTACTAACTCCAACTACTAAATCAACAATAGCTAAAACAGCTAAAGCAACTAACATTAAAATATATGGATCTCCCATTTTTGTTTTATTAATTTAAGTTTTGCAAATCTACAATCACAAAAAGATGTGAATGTTACCTTTATGTTATTATTCCTTTAACTCTATAGCTATTTCAACAGCTTTAAAAATGAATATCTACTTGTAATCTGTACACTAATTTATTTGTTTTAAAACCAATATCTGTGTAACTTACATCTGTTTGTACCTTTAATTTATGTCCTGAAATGTATTTAGAGAGTCCGATTGTATATTGATTTTCAGCCCCTTTTCCAGTAATATCTTTGTCTAAAGTAATGTTGGTATAACGCAAAGAAGCTTCTACCGTTTTAGATACTAAATAGCCAGTTTGTAAATTTAAACCAGTACCAACCTGCACTTCATCTCCAGTTAAAGTTCCGTCAGAATTTTTTGCCACTGCATCTGCTGCAGTTCTATTCGCAACTTCTGCCATCAAAGAAAAACCGTTGTGCTTATACATCGCATCCATAAAAAAGGTAGCAATGTTTGTCGTATAAAAACCCGTATCATTTAGCATGTATGCACCTTGGTTACTTCTTGTTTTAGCGGCGTTGTTGTTAAAGTCATAGGCAAAACCCAATGCTAATTTTGGTTTTGGTTCAAACTTTAAATCACTTCCTTTATAATCTCCTTTACTCGCAAATTTGCCAAAGGGAAGTAATTCAATTCTTGTGGTGTATTGATGTCCACCAATATTTCCTGTAGTAACATTTCTTCCTTCGCCTTGGGCAATAGAAAATATTTCTTTTACTAAAAAAGTATCTGTAAGATTAAAATGATGTCTTAATTGAATACCAATATCTCTATCAATATTAAACCTACTGTTTAATAAAGAGCGATCTACTTGTTGCAAATTTGCAGAGGATACTACACGTTCTCTATTTCCTGGAAGTTTTGTTTGTCCGAACCATAGCACAAAGTTTCCAGAGAAATTCCATTTTAAAACAGCGTCTAAAATATATCTAGGCGCATTACTTGTATACTTAGAAGCACCAGATTGGTCTCTATTAGACAAGCCTAATTCTACTTTGTATTTTAATTTTGGAGAAAAAGCAAAACCATCAAACTTTAAACGAGAACGTCTAATTAACATCGAAGACTCTGGGTTTGACAACCCATTGTTTACATCCCAGTTACTCGTTGCAAGTGTTTGAAAACGAAGACCAATTTTCATAGACCAAGTACTGTCTTGTCCCATTAAATTAAACAGCCCTTTGCCAAACTTTGGTGCATTGCTTTGTTGAGCACTGATGCTTAAAAAAGCGAAAACACATAGAAGTGTTACTACTTTTTGTAGCTGTGGTAATTTCATTATTATTAGTTTTTGTCACTGCAAAGAACTAGAAATAATGTTAAGATAATGTTATCTGAAAGTTAAAAAAACAAAAAAACTGCCTCGGCCAAAGGCAGTTAGTCCTATAAAATAGTCGACAAAAACTAATAGCTTTATAATGACATTTTATCTTTAAAGATTACTACAAAGTTGCAACCGAAACTTTAACTTAATGTTTAATTTAAATTAAAAAAAAGTTAACAAATTCTTCAGCTTAACTTTTAATTAATGTTTCTGTAATACAAACATAATTTACAACTAACACAGACTTAACAAAAGAGAGAGACTTTTGCAACAGTAAATAATAACAACAATGAAGAAAATAGTATGTATTGCTTTTATCGCGCTTAGTCAATTATTAATTGCACAAGACAAAGGAACTTTAATGGGTTTGTTAACGGACAAAGAAGCAAATAATGAATCTTTACCTTTTGCAAATGTTTTTATAAAAGGAACCAATACGGGTGCAACAACAGATTTTGACGGAAACTATTCTTTTAAGATACCTGCAGGAACACATGTAGTCTCTTTTAGTTTTTTAGGATACAAAACAGTAGAAAAAACATTTACTATACAAACAGGAGAAACCCTAACTTTAAACCAAGTAATGTCTGCAGAAGAAGGTGTTGGTTTAGATGAAATTATTATAAAATCTACCGTAGGTAAAGAATCTGTAAATGCACTTTTGTTAGAGCAAAAGAAAGCAACGGTAATAAAAGAAAGTATTGGAGCACAAACATTGGCAAAAATTGGCGTTTCTAATGCGGCAAATGCAACCACTAAAATTTCTGGGGTTACCAAAAGTGAAGGTTCAGGGAGTATTTATATCAGAGGTCTCGGAGATCGTTATTTATCTACAACAATGAATGGTTTGCCAATTCCTTCAGATGATGTAGAAAACAAAAACATCAACCTCAATTTATTTTCTACCAATATTATAGAAAATGTTGGTATTAGTAAAACGTATGGCACAACAGGTTATGCAGATCAAGGTTCTGGTAATGTAGACGTAAACTCTAAAGAATACGCTAAAAAGGGATATTCTATTTCAATGTCTGGAGGTACAAATACAAATGTTGCAGGGCTATTAGAAGATTTTAGAACTACAATTACCAACACAGATGTTACTTTAGGGTTTCATCAAAAACAATTTGCTTTACAAGATTTAGTTACCCGACAAAGTTGGGATACACAGACATTATCTGCGCCAGTAAACTTTAATGCTTCTTTTTCTGCTGCTCATAAATTTGAAGTATTTGGGAAAGATGTAGCGGTGTTTTTCACAGGTTCTCATGCGAAAACTTTCGATTATCAAAAAGGAATATTTAGAGCATATAGATCTAATGTTTTAGATAGAGAGTTTACAGATGTAGAGCAATATGCTGCAAATTCTAATACGACGGGATATGTAAATGTGAGTGTAAAACTAAATGAGAACAACAAAATTAAATACAACACCCTTTTTGTAAATACGGGTGTAGACAATTTATATGAGCAAGGTAGAAACGGTCTGGGTTATGTTTTTGATCAAGATCCGCAAGAAACAGGTGCTTTTGTAAGAGACCAAAACTTTAGACAAACTACGTTGTTTATCAATCAGCTTTTAGGGATGCATAAATGGAGCGAAAACAATACTTTAAATTGGGCTGGAGGGTATAACTTTGTATTGGCAGAAGAACCAAATAGAATTAGAAACGAAGTAAATATTTTAGACGTTACTGCTTCTCCAGAAATTCAATATGCGCACGTAGGCGATTTTCAACAAAGAAAGTCGAGTCAGAAAATTCAGGACAAAGAGTACAATGCGCTGGTAGAAAATAAATGGGCATTGGGTGCAAAAGATAAAGAAGAAAACAAACCCTATGCTTTAAATTACGGACTCAATTACAGACATAAAGAGAGAACGTTTAAATCTTTGTTTGTAGGTGTTAGAGCAAAAGATTTTAGAGCAGCTTCTGTAGATGAATTATCCGGCACATTTACCGATACCAACTTTAACAATGGTCTTACTTTAAGATTAAGAGAAGCAGATAGATACGAAGCAGCATTAGATATTATGGCTGGTTTTGCAAACTTCGATTTTCAGCTAGAGAATAAATTATCTGGTAATTTAGGAGTGCGTTTTGAAAGAGATGAAATAAATGTAATTTGGGATGTTGCCAATTTTGTAGGCAGAGTTGGTACCTTAAATAGAACCTATGAAAGCATCTACCCAAGTGTAAATTTAAAGTATGAATTGGCAGAAAATAAATACCTGCGTTTTGCGTCTAGTATTACTCAAACATTGCCAGAGTTTAAAGAATTGTCTCCATTCGAATACGTTTCTCCGACGGGTCGTGTAACAAAAGGAAATCCTGATTTAGAGAAGTCAGAGATTTATAACTTCGATTTAAAATATGAAATGTTTCCAAAAAGCGGACAACTATTTTCTGCAGCTGCTTTTTATAAACAAATTAAGGATCCGATTAACCTATCGCAAACAAGAGGTTCTTCAGGGTACTTTATTTACTCAAATACAGGAGAAAGTGCAAATGTATACGGTGTAGAATTTGAAGCAAAAACAGACCTATTAAAAAATGGGGATGATGAAGGCATCTTAAACCTTACAGGTAACATCACTAAAATGTGGCTAGCACAAGATTTATTAAAAGACTTTCAATACAAAGACATTACAACTTCTAGTTTACAAGGGGCATCAGATTTTATAGCAAACGGTACTTTAAGTTATAACAATAAGAAGGAAAACGAATTTATTGCAACGTTAACTGGTAACTATTCTTCAGATAAAATTTTCGCACTAGGTTCTCCAGAAGATTTTGCAAACAGTGCTGCTTTGTATAATGATGAAATTATAGAAAAAGGATTTGTAGCCTTAGACTTGGTGGTAAGTAAAGAGATTACAGAAAATCTATTGGTAAAGTTAGTAGGTAGAAATTTATTAAATCCAGAGATCAAACAAACACAGAAAGTACAAAGTTTAATTACCAATATAGAAACCAATGAAACGGTGCTGTCTTACAAGAAAGGCAGCCAGTTAACAGTAAGTATTAAATATACATTTTAGACAGTTAACCATTACTTAACAAAAGAACTTGTTTGATCACAAACCTAACATACTAATAATATTTAGGTAAACAAATAGAGAAAATAAGAGGATAACTTTGTATAAAATAACAACTATACTAAACGAAAATGAAAAAATCAGTTTTTAAAATTTTGAACATCGTAACACTTTGTTTTGTTACTTTAACCTTCACTAATTGTGGTAGTGAAGAGCCGGGAATTATTATAGGAGGAACAGATTCTTTAGTAATTGAAAGCTTAAAGTCTGGAATTATGAACGGTAATCTTGATGAAGATTTTACGTTAAATTCAAGTCAGATATACAATTTAAATGGTTCTTTTATCGTAGAACCGGGCGCAACGTTAACAATTCCTGCAGGTACAACTATTCAGGCGCTTAACGGAGGTACAAGTGTTTACATCGCTGTTTTAAAAGGAGCTAAAATAAATGTTCTAGGTACGGAAGCGAGTCCTGTATTTATGACGTCTGCTGCAGAGAATCCTGGAGATTGGGGAGGCTTAACAATTTGTGGAGATGCAACAACAACTGCGGGTGTTAATGCAGAAGCAGAGGTTGGTGGTTTTATTTACGGTGGTACAAATGATGCAGACAATTCGGGGTCTATCAACTACTTAATAATAAAAGGAACAGGAGCACAAATTAATGCAGATTCGCAATACAACGGAGTTTCTCTATATGGTGTTGGTGCTGGTACTTCAATTAGCAATGTAGCCGTAATTAACGGTTCTGATGATGGTATCGAGTTTTTTGGAGGAACAGTTTCTGCAACAAATTTATTTTTAGAGAACAATGAAGATGATTCTATAGATTGGACAGAAGGTTGGAACGGAACGGTAACAAACGCATACATTACCCACACAGTTTCTGGTTTTTCAACTGTTTTTGAAGGAGATAAAGATAACGGAAATCCTAAATTTAATAATATTACTGCAGTTTCTTCTGTTGGAGGTACTGCTTTACAATTCAAAAAACAATCTGGTGCTACCATAACAGGTTTGTCTTTGACAGGTTATGACACTTCTATAGACATGAAAGATGGTGGAGATTTGGCAAATGTTCTAATAGACGGTGTTGCTGCAGATCCTTCTTTATCTTACACAAGTACAGCACTTGTTTCCGAAGCAGCTTTTAATTGGGTAAACTCTGGTGTTTCTATTACAACTTTACCTTTACAGGGCACAATAGCGAGTAAAGTTACTTTAAATGCTTCTATAAAATACATCTTAAACTCTTCTTATATTGTAAAGGCTGGTGGTGAATTAGTAATTCCTGCAGGTACTAAGATTGAAGCAAAAGCAGATGGTACAGCAGTGTACATTGCAGTTTTAAAAGGTGGTAAGATTGATATTCAAGGAACGGAAAGCAATCCTGTTGTAATGGCTTCTATTGGTTCTAGTCCTGGAGATTGGGGCGGATTAACAATTTGTGGAGACGCAACAACAACGGCTGGTGTAAATGCAGAAGCAGAGGTTGGTGGTTTTATCTATGGTGGTACAAATGATACAGACAATTCTGGTTCCATTAAATACCTAGTTATTAAAGGAACAGGAGCTCAAATTAATGCAGATTCGCAATACAACGGAATCTCTTTATATGCAGTTGGTTCTGGAACTACAATAGAAAACATTTCTGTAATTAACGGTGCAGATGATGGTTTAGAGTTTTTTGGAGGAACCGTTTCTGCAACAAATGTGTACCTAGAAAACAACGAAGATGATTCTGTAGATTGGACAGAAGGTTGGAATGGAACAGTAACAAATACCTACATTTCTCATACAGCTTCTGGTTTCTCTACAGCTTTTGAGGGAGACAAAGACAATAACAATCCTAAGTTTGTAAACTTAACAGCCATCTCTACAGTGGGAGGTACTGGTTTACAGTTCAAAAAGACTTCTGGTGCAACCATTACGAATATTTGGTTAGAAGGGTATGAAAAAAATATAGATATGAAAGACGGAGGCGATTTAGCAAATGTTATCATAGACGGTGTTGCTGCTTCAACAACGGCAGATTATAAAACAGGAACTAAAGTAGCTGTAAGCGGGTGGACTTGGAAAAGTGCAGGTTTATAGCATACCTTATTATTGATTGAGAGAAAGAAAGAAGCAGGCTGAGAAGCCTGCTTTTTTGCGTTTATAAAATGAAGGATTGCGTTGTTGTAGTAATCCTTTAGTTGCACTCTTCTTTACAAATGTTAGCGCACTAG
>Ga0209815_1001404_pt1 | contig 15811 bp, 14 predicted proteins | sample CoawatmetaG00DNA_FD_187507 | JGI IMG/M metagenome (GOLD analysis project Ga0209815, IMG submission 187507) | Marine microbial communities from the West Antarctic Peninsula - Coastal water metaG002-DNA (SPAdes) (version 2) | ecosystem: Environmental > Aquatic > Marine > Coastal ...
AACCTCTGACCTGTTCCAACTTGTGGTCACCCGATGGCTATTTATACAGACTGGTGTGCGCAAGGCTTAAAATGTGCACGGATTACGGTTTGGGCCAGATGTCTCAGCTACGCCCATCGGCCGTGAGGCCAGGGTTCAAATCCGTGATCGCTTTTACCGTCTGTCCTTTACTTCTATGTCGTCATTGACCGTTACTTTCATGTCATCATGGGTGTGTCATATGTAACGGGTTTACCAAAAAGCCTAACCTTCCAAAACACGCCAACTGGCAAGCAGAGCACAGGCGACACGGGCGTGGCTAGATACCCGTGCTTGGGCACAGCAAAAATGTTCCGCGTGGTCAATCGAGATATACATATGCAATAGTGAGGCATATGGGTCAGAAGAATTGCAGAGTAGTCCAGTGGTTAGTGTTCGAAACCGCACTTTGAGTGGCGGCCACCTCGCGAGAGGGGGGCTGCCCTTCGAGCACATGGTTCAGAAGACTTGCTGAGTAGTCCAGTGGTTAGTGTTCGAAATCACATTCTGAGTGGCGGCCACCTCGCGAGAGGGGGGCTGCCCTTCGAGTCGGGACCGAATGTGAGCCCGACTGGCCCATGCCAACGTCGAAGTAGCTGTGCGTGTGATTCTATGGTCAGGTGTTCGAATCCTCTCTGAAGACATTTTTTGTTGGCCCATTTTTTCTTTTTTTGAAGTCACTATGACAAATGGAGCTTTACAGTCCCGTCGTCAGCACCGCAAAAGACAAGAAATACATGCTTTTCGTTTTGAAAAATGGCAAGAAGCGTCTCATTCATTTTGGAGACAGCCGGTACGAGCAGTTCCATGACCGAATCGGTTTCTACAGCCATCTCGATCACAACGACGATATTAGAAGACAGCGGTACTATGCCAGACACGGAGAATCCGATGACATAAATTCTGCAAAATTTTGGTCAAATAAAATATTGTGGTAAGTCAAATCAAATGAAGAAATCCAACTGGCTTGGCGTGATTGACAACAGACTGCAAATCGACGCTGAAATCGAGGAGTACATCAGCTCGAACCTTAGTAACGGCAAGGTCGCAATCACCAACGCGAATGGGAAACTGAGATCGTCAGCAGTCGGAATAGCTGAGCTTGCGTTGATTAGTGGCGTGTCAAGCAACGTACAAGAGCAACTTGACGCGCTACCAAGCACGTATCATCCTCTGATAAGCACGGGGAGCCTTGCGCAAACGAAGGTCGACAACCTGACCAATGACCTGGCGAGCAAGCAAAACAAAAGCACCGCTGCGACCGATAGCGCGATGGGAGTTGTTCGTGTCGGCTCAGGGCTCTCGATTCAATCCGATTCAGCGCATGCCGATTACGGGTCAATGAGCGTCAACTTCAGTGGATACGCGCTCTCAAACGACATTCCGTCCGATTATGTAAGCACAGGCAGTCTCGAAACTACCCTCGGGGACTACGCGCTCGATAGTGACATCCCAAGCGATTATTTAACGAGCAACGATATCGTCTGGGCCGGGGTGGCGAGTTCGACCGCCATATACCATCAAAACAGCGTGATGATCGGGGCGACCAATGCACCGAGTTCCAAGCTCGAGGTCAAGACATCAAGAGCAAGCCACACGACGGAAGACACTACAACTGCCTTCCGTGCAACATTGACGGATACTGGAGTCGGAGAAACGGGAATTGTCGCTGGCCAGCAGAGCAGCACCAACGTCAAGACACCGTTCGAAGTGCTTGCGAACGGTTCGCCCGTTTTGTCAGTCTCTTATGACGGCACGGTGACCGTCAACGGTACGAATCACGGCAGCGCAGTCTTCAAAAGCACGACCGCTGCCGTTACACAATATAGTGGCGACCTTGTGACATCCGGGGCGGTGTACACTGCCATTTCAAATGTGACCCCTAGCACGACCAGCTCAGTGTCTGAAAATAGTGGAGCATTAGTAACAAGCGGTGGGGTTTATTCGGCGCTCGAATCGTATGTTCTTGACAGCGATCTAGTGGCGGATTATGTGTCCACGACGAGCCTTTCGACGACGCTCGAATCGTATGCCCTCGACAGCGATCTAGTGGCGGATTATGTGTCCACGACGAGCCTGTCGACGACGCTCGAGCCGTATGCCCTCGACAGCGATCTAGTGGCGGATTATGTGTCCACGACGAGCCTTTCGACGACGCTTGAATCGTATGCCCTCGACAGCGATCTAGTGGCGGATTATGTGTCCACGACGAGCCTGTCGACGACGCTCGAGCCGTATGCCCTAGACAGCAATCTAGTGGCGGATTATGTGTCCACGACGAGCCTTTCGACGACGCTCGAATCGTATGCCCTCGACAGCGATCTAGTGGCGGATTATGTGTCCACGACGAGCCTGTCGACGACGCTCGAGCCGTATGCCCTCGACAGCGATCTAGTGGCGGATTATGTGTCCACGACGAGCCTTTCGACGACGCTCGAGCCGTATGCCCTCGATAGCGATCTGGTGGCGAATTATGTGTCCGCAACGAGCCTTTCGACGGCGCTCGAGCCGTATGTCCTCGATAGCGATCTAGTGGCGGATTATGTGTCCACGACGAGCCTTTCGACGGCGCTCGAGCCGTATGCCCTCGATAGCGATCTAGTGGCGGATTATGTGTCCACGACGAGCCTTTCGACGGCGCTCGAGCCGTATGTCCTCGATAGCGATCTAGTGGCGGATTACGTTACGACAACCGCTTTGGACACAGCCCTTACGGACTACAGCCAAGATGCAGGTATTTCGATTAATAGCGAAGATGCTGATATAGAATTGAAAACTGGTTCTACAACGCGATTACTAATAAGTAGTCTAGGGAATAATAGCACACCAGGCAGAATAAATTTAAATATCGGTAACTTGACCGGGGAAACAGACACAATACACGGAGAACTGCGATTTACACGAGGTGACAATTCTTCTATTAGGTATCATTCCATTCTTACAAAGCATTCTGATAACGCCACGCGAAGTGCATTGTTGTTTAAAGTACATGACTCAACTGTTGGTAGCGCTAATACGGGTCAAAGAGAAGTATTAAAGCTCCAAGGTGATGGTAAGTGCGGTATAAATTTAACGGGCGATCCAACCGAAATATTAGAAGTAAATGGAACAGTCAAAGCTACTGATTTCAAATATCCGATTACTGACGCAGGAGTAGAATCTGATCAATCCCTCGTGAGTCTTCATAGTTCAGTTGCCACACTGGCCACAAACATCACCTCATGCGTTACGACAACCGCTTTGGACACCGCTCTCGGTGACTATGTCCTGGACTCAGATCTGCCTAATTATGCAGCGTTTGACTCATCGACTGCGGGGCTTGTGCCGGCGTCAGGAGGCGAGAGCACAGGTAAGTTTCTGTCTCAAGCCGGAACTTTCATAACACCACCACCCCCTGCTGCTCCTAATCTCAGCGCGTATGTGACAACAACCGCTTTGAACACAAAACTAGGCGACTACGTCCTGGACTCCGACCTGCCGAGTACAACGGACACGGTAACGAGCGGTAGTGATGCCCTTGTGACAAGCGGCGCCGTTCACACAAAACTAGCCGATTACGCCCTCGACAGCGACCTGCCGAGTACAACGGACACGGTAACGAGCGGTAGTGATGCCCTTGTGACAAGCGGCGCCGTTCACACAAAACTAGCCGATTACGCTCTCGACAGCGACCTCCCTGGTATAGTTTATAGCGTTTCTGACGGTTCGACGTTACCAGTAAGCAGTGGTGCGGTTTTTACGGCGCTTGCCGACAATACAGTCGAACCTCGTGTCGATCTCGTTGGCGAGTTCACTCTACAGACTAGCGAAAACCTAAGATCCTCACCAACATTTCTGCGATGGACACCGGCCCTAGTTAACGTGCACGGGTTGACTCACAACGCCACAAACAATATACCACAAGGCACGCTTTTCACCTGCGTTGTAGATAGGGCCACTTATCATATCAACATCATGCTTGTTTCCTCGAACGCGATCACAAATAATCGGACCTATTTAAGTTGCACAATCAGGTATTACAGGAAGGCGCCATCAACAACCGGCCGCGGTGAACTGGATAGAACGTACTTTATCGGCGAAGGTTATTGTCGCGCTTATAATGGCACAAACCAAGTTTGGTTCGGAGGGGATATCACGCTACACATGCGAGAACTCGAACAATTCGAAATTGTCTCTGTCGTGCGATATGCGACGAGCTCAAAGGCGGTACCAGCCGACGCAAGCGAGACGTTGATGCGCATCGAACGAGTCGTGTACTAAGCCAACCGAGGTTGAATAGAGAAAAAAGAAAAAAAATCAGACCTGCTTAATAATAATAAAAATGAACGATCTAAGCCAGTTAGGAACGCTCGGCACTCTCACTTTAGAAAGCGCATTGTCTCTTATGATCTTTGTGGTCGCCTACAAAATCTACAGGGCTCGCATCCATACGCACTCGGGCTGCTGTGGAGATCGTCTCATCGTCGACACCGAAAACCCGGGCGTGTTAGACCGATCAACGCACGGCTCAAATCAAGGCAGCGACGTCTAGGCCGTACTGATCGTAAACATCAATAAACGCGAGGCATCGCTGCCCGCAATTCGTTTCAACGTATTTTTGCTCTGGATCGTCTGACTTGTCTCGACCGAAGCTGTCGTACAAATAACCGTCGCAAACGGCAAGCCAGTGCTCTCCGGCGGTGTTTCTAGGCAGCGTGTTGACGATACTGTATCCGTGCAATGGGAAGCGTTCATTTGAAGCGAAAACCCCATTGAACCGATTGCCAAATGCCTCTTTGCCTGCGTGATTAAGCTGGTATTCGCCTGTCGTGCTGCTAGTACCTAGAAATTCGATGAAGGCCATCAGGCTTTGCTCATAATGCTGTATCGCCCGCCTTTCTGCGGCCCTTTTTTTTTGTTACCCTTTCCCTTCTGCAGTGCTTCACCCAGCGCACCGATCGCCGCAACACCAGTCAGAGCCGCAGTAGCTGGCCCGGCGACAGGCGCAAGGACCGGGATCGCACTGGCCGCAGCCGTGATCGGGATAGCTACCTCGGCAACCTTCCCAACTTTGCTGGCAACTTTCTTGAAATCGTGGAAAAAGCCGTCGCCCGACTGCTGAAATGATTCCGGTTGCACGAACGGGTTAGCAATCAGCGTTATGACCTCGTCTTTCGTCCCGAGCACTTTAAGGCGGATGGCAAGAGTCCTATTGTCCGATTTCGCAAGTCTGGCCGCTCGGGGTTTCGTTATCGTAGCTATTATTGGTGTAGTTGACATTTTAATATACCATAGCTTTAGATAAAAAATACATGAATTTCGAACCGAGACACAAACAACACTGGGGCCGAGCGACGGAACCGCAGAGTCTTCAAGACATGTGGTCAAACCTCGAGTCTTACGTTTATGTGATAAGTAAAGAATTCAAGCCACACGATGACGCCGAGGAACTAAATTTGGTTAAGCTAGGTTTCTCCAAATTCGAGGACTTCAACAACAGCTACAAGGGTCTATCTCGTTTGACCGGGTTTAAAACAAGCCTGATAAGCTTCAAAGTACACAGGCTTTACTTGTACGACTCGTTTGACACAAACCTGAAATCCGCACGAGCATACCAGGCTGAGCAGCGTCTTCACGAAGCAATCGAAACGCACTACAAGCCCGACCGTGTTAGAATCAAATTTCGTGGCCATTCAAGCATCACAGACCTCGATCCGAACACGGAATGGTTCAATATCCCGAAAGACAAAATGACCGACTTCCTTAATTGGCTAGATGACCAGGCGTTTTACGAAATCAACCCTGTCTCCGTCTACGGAACTGCTTTCACGAAAACAACAAGCACACCTGTTTCATTTGACAAAGAACGCAGTGCTGCTGCAGATATAACGATCGACGTCGTAAGCTCACGAACAAGGACGAAAAAGGGCGTGCTGACTCAACTTCAGAACAAGACTGCGCACACGGATCGCCAAGAAAAGGCACGGCTCGCTGCCGCCGAGCGCCGCAAAAACGAGCTAAAGGAGCATTCGGATCTGAAGAAGACGTTGAAACGAGATCCCGAGTTCTTTCAAAAATTACTCGTCAAGCAGCGATTCAAAGATCCTGACCTCGATGGCGAGAAATGGCAAAGCAAAATCATTACGGACGCCGATTACTTTGACACCCCCGGCGGTGAAAAATATCAGCACATTCGAGTGCTTTACGAACCAGCGCCTCGAGGCCGTGGAGAAAAACCGCTGACCGAGCGCGAAAAGGACAAATACGGTGGTGTCCTCTCTATTCCCGAGACCATGTTTTACTTTCCGAAACTGAAGACAAAACACGAAGACATCTTCGAATGGTATGTTGTCGCAGAACGTCTCGATGCGGAACGAGTTGGTCAATCCGAAGCACAGCTACAAGGAGGCAAAAAAGCAATGGCTAAGCTTGTATTCGACGGCAAACGATACAGTGTCGTTCAAGCATGATGATTACCACGAAGTGTCGTTACCACGAAGTGTCGTTACCACGATAGGATCACTCGAGCTGACCAATTCTCCTTCAAAACGACCTCATCACCTGCCTGATCCGTAACAAAGCAAAAGATACTTGATGTCGTTCCACGCAGCTGCGACGCGTCACATGGCAATGGGTGAATCGGCCGATAGTGAATCGTGCTCCCGGGGTCAGTGTTGTCTGGCACAACTGACGCTGCTGCCTGACTCCCGCCGCCCGAGGCCCCGTAGTTGCCCGAAATGCAACCGAAATGGATCAGATAATGCTCTAAACTGTCAAAGTTTGCCGTCTCGTCCGCGGTAAAATCATAGTGCTGTTCGGGCGATGTGATCTCGAAATAGTCAACGACGTCATCGTTCGTAAACCCAAGGAGGCTACCGATTGAGTCCGGACTGTCCCATTTGAAGTGAATCCCCGACTGTTGAGCTTCGGCGTTAAAGCTCATAATCACCTTTTGCGTTGCCGTGTTCGAAAGAATGTCTAATGCATTGTCTTCCATATGAATGGTCCGTTGGCAGTAAGCGATCACTTCTTGACGGATCTGCTCGAGGGAATACAGTCCGTCCTCGAAATAAATCGTGTGATGGATCAAGCCGTGGGAGGTATGCGTCGCGTCGGCGTACGAGCCGCCGGCCCATGTGTCGAACTCCAGTTTGTTGTTACTTTTCGCATCGCTTACATTGTACGATGTGTAAACGATATCTGCCTCAACGACTTTAAGTACTGGGGCACCAGCTCCAGGTGGTATCTGCAGCGCTGGAGACATTTGAAAGGTAAAACTACTTCGGTTGAGTTGAGAGCTCGGCGCAACCGTGCTATCGATGAAAAGCACCACTTGATTAGAGTGCTCATTCATTTTGTTTCTAGGAAATATATTTTTAAGCTACATAACGAAGTTTCACATGAGATTTTCCTGAACGACAAGCCCCGTGCAGATGCCGGCCTCGTCGTACGTCAGGACGGCGACCTTGTGCGACACGTGACATACACCGATGTTACCCGCAGTCGAGCCTTTTGAACGGACCGTGAGGGTCGTCGACGCATCGCCCTCTGGCTTGTCGAAAATACCTGCATAGACCGGACGAAGAGCCCACTGCATCTCATTGTCCTGAAGTCCATTACTCCGAAGCACGTGGCCCGTGCTCATTGTAAAATCCCAAAATGCTCTTAGCGTATCAGGACCGGTTGTCGACACCATCGAGCTGTAAGCCAGCGCAGGTGCTCGCTGACCTGCGTACGCCATTTCAAGATCGGTGATGTCTTGGTCGAACTCGTGGGCCGCGGTCCCGATGGCGCCTGTCGCTTCCTGCTTGTTCTTGAAGACGTAAACACGATCAGTGCTTGGAGGAACGCTGAAAGTGTGGGTGGATGCACTTCCATTATGCGACTGCTTCGTGACACCGCGCATTTCGAGACTTAGTGTCACAACGGGCGGAATCGCGATGTCAAAGCTTGGTATGACATGAGCGGCATAAAACGTGATCGAATCAATCGCGATGTTGTAAACGTTCGTATTGGTCGTAGATTTAGACAGGAGGCACTTTTTGAGCGTCGATTCGAGAGACAATACAATACGCTGCTTCATGCCGGGCAAACCGCCGTCGTAATCGAATAACGATCCAGGAGGCTGGTAGGCGCAGCTGAAAGTCGTCAGGGTACCATTCCAAGGCTGGAGGCTGCCCGAGGGCGGAGAGTCTGCGTCGTTCACACCAGTCCTGTCGTCGTTAATGCGAAAAGACGAACCAAGAGTGTTGACGATCTCTTTGTTAAGCATAGTGCGCATTTGGATCGCGCTCGCTTCAGCACAATCCGAAATATTTTCAAGGCTCACACCGGCAATGCTGTGAGCGTAGTTGGTTACGATATGCGACGCAGGATATTCAGCAAACTGCACTGTGTCGTGCGCCGTACTGATGCTTGTCGCATAGCCATCAGTCTTATCAATGCCGGTTGTTGCACTGCTGAGCGTTTCCGACACAATAATACGAAAATCGAAATAAGACATCGAGGGGACAAACCAGTTGTTAGCCGGGGTGTCAACTTGGAAAGTGACGGAGCCGCCTCCATTTCCACGGTTAGGCAGTGCCGATGTCGGAACAATTGCGTCATAACGCATACCCTGCGAACCCGAGCTCGGCTTAGACACAGAGGTTGGTAGGCGGAAATGAGACATTTTGTTGTTTACATATAAGAATATATTTTTTTTAACAAGTTTTGGCATGATGTGAAACTTCGTTATCATTAGATGTGAAACTTCGTATCCCTACGGATCGTCGGATTGTTCTTCGCTGTCAGCGATTTCCTTGAACAGATTGAACCTCAGAGATGCCCCGTTACCGCTCCCATCGAGCGTAATGCTGTCATATTTTGTCTTGCAGAGCGATTTGAGAGCTTTCATGTCGTGCCCAGTCATTCGGCTCACGTATTGCATGCTTGCGGCGTCGTTCCCGGGCCAATAAATCAGCCAATCGTTCATGCAGGCCCGGCGAATGCTTGGCGGCACGCTGGTTAGATTCTGTTGGAGGATAAATACAGTGCATCCGAAATGCGAGCTTGTCATGTTGACCAATCGATCAATTTTGCCTTTGTTCTTGCTGCTCATGCCCTCAAATGCTAGTTCGTCGCAAACGACAGCGTTTTTCAAATTGCGGTCAAGCAGCTCTCCGGGATCATCGGGCCATGCATCGACGGTGAACTTTTTACTCATTTCAGCGTCATCCCACTCCTCGGTACTTTCAGGCGCGTAGTGAATCAAGTATATCTTATCGTATGCCGGAACAGCAGTTAGAAGAAGCTGTTTCACCGTGGATCCTTTTCCCGAGCCGCTGCGTCCACAAGCGAGGATTTTTGATGGAAAAAAGGGCATTTTGGTCGGAGCAAGACCGTCGAGATGATGATTGAGCTTGTCTGCGCAGTCAATCTTAAGTAGTGTTGACATTGATTTTGTTGTTAAAGAGCACGAAAAAAATATGCTTATAAATCAAAAGCGAAATGGATCCTGGACACCCTCACCCTGGACGTCTGGACTGGAACCAATACACCAAATATCTCGCGAGTACAGGTGTAACTGCTACTTCCACGCAGGCATCTGTACTCTGGCGCGAAGCCCAAGCCGCTGCCGGCATTGAACGCAATTCGCCGGCTAAAAAACGAAGAGAACGAGCTGCGAAAGTAAGGGCCGCAACAAGCAAGGGGATTATGATAGACACTGAATTAAAGAGGAACGTCGAATTAGAGGGCAGAGAAGCTGCATTCGGTTGGGAAGGTTTTAGCAATGAGCAAAAAATCGAAGTCGAGGCTCGTTTGGCAAACGACGAGGCTTTTGCAGATGCTTTTGTTGAAGCCATTGGCAGTACAATGAGGGCGGAGCGGAAGTCGCTTGGGCTAGAAGAACCAAAAGACGTGGCGGATGATGACGAGACGAAAGAGGAAGCGGAAGAGGAGGCGGACCGAATCGTTGCGGCGCTTGCGGCGCTTGAGGAGACGGATGATTATGCTGGCGAAGAGACAAAAGATGATACCGGCGATTCAGATACCGGCGAAGAGACAAAAGAAGCAGAAATATCTGATCCATCTCTTAAACGAACAGCACCGATGGACGACGATGAACGAAAGACTGCCTTGAGGTTTCTTCTTGGAAATTATGCAGATCGTGATTCGCTTGTTGACAACATGGGCTTACCGCTTGGTAAAGAGCAACTTTTGACCCTTGCGCAACTGACGCCGATTTGGGGAGCACTAGACGATCAACAAAAACAGATGTTTATTTCAGAAAGTGGCACTTTTGCCTCGGGTCGTGAGTACGCCGCAACCGCGAGAAGGCTTCGTAAACCAAAAAACATACGTCGAACACTCCAAACGTCTTCAGGACAAGTGATTTTCATATAAAAAAAAATATATGTGTATACAAAACCAAAATGCGTGTTAACACTCCAGCCCTATTAACCGATCACGACGCTTTGGGTGGATCCGGTTTGAAGCTAGCAGGCGCAGGCTTTGACCTCAAAAAATTCCTCTCTTCCGCCTCGAAAGCTGCCAACATCGGGATCGGGCTCGCCGGTGCGCTAGGAGACGACAAGACGCGCGAACGTGCACAGCAGGCGGCTGCTGTCAAGTCGGTTCTTGATGGGAACGGATTCAGGATGCCGACGTCAAGGCTAGGTCTAATCAAGTCGGTTCTTGACGGAGACGGTTTCAAGATGCCGACGGTTTCCAAAAAACAGGGTAAAAAAATCAAAACTGCCGCTAAGAAAGGCGCGAACATCGGCCTAGCCCTTGCTGACGAGTTTGGCAGCAAACAGACGAAAGCCAAGGTTGCGAAGGTGCGCAAGGCGAAGGAAATCATTTCGGGTGCGGGCAAGCCGGGCGCTGATCTACGTGCTCGTCTCATGAAGCACCACCATGGGCTCTGATTCACCGTTGAACGCTTCTACCATGCTCGGCAGCTGTGCTGCGGCTCGATTGCGCGTACACGCGATTGTCGTGTTCAGACGCTCCACAGATAGACCCGGGGGTAAGGCAAACTTAGGACGCTTGTAAGGATGCGCGTTGCAAAGACGCGTCGCTTGCCATTTTGAAATCGAAATGCCGTGTTTTTGATCGAAATGGTCCGCAACTTGCTGAGCATTGCAAACGAGAACTTCAGCATCGCCGTCAATTATTCTGATGATCGGAATAAGTGTCATTTTTTTGTATTACTATAGAAACAGAAAATAAAATGCGCAAAACAGTCTTCATCGGATCAACAAAACTAAACACGAAAATCGAAGCACGACAGTTTATCCGGACACACCGTGAAAGCGGCTTCCTCTCGAACGAGGACGCTGCGGCGTTCCAGGCGTTTTTCAGAACGGAAGAGCCCGTGTGCGTTCATTTCAACCCCGCCATGAGACAAAACGAGCTGTACGCGGGCACTAAACGCCTGAACAGCAAACATGCCATCGACTACGCGTTTCTTCGAGATAACGACGAACACCGCGAAAAAAGATTGCGCCGTGCACACGCAATCGAAAAGGCGCGGAATCTCGTACACTGGGATGGAAGCGCCCGTGCGTCTTGGCTTAAAAAAAATTCGTACTGCTGCAAATGCTTGTCGACCGAGCGCTTAGAAGTTGATCACTTACGTCAATTCATTGACATCTGGATCGATTACGGATCGCCGAATCTGGGCTTTGACGAAGAAGATTGGAAAAGATTCCACGACGAACGAGCCACGTTTCAAACTCTGTGCAAATGCTGCCACCGATCGCTCACGGTCCATCGGAAAAAATACTTTGGTGTTCTGAAAGAGATAAAGGCTTCTCAGTCGGAATCGATCGAATCCCAGTCGACGTCGTCCTTCGATTCGGCGTAGCTCGAGTCGTCTTCGTTGTGCGGAAAGAGCTCGTTAAACAAGACCTGATTGCTGGTGGCGATGCCGATGCCGTGGATGTGACCGAATGGCACCATGAATCTTGGCGGATACATGTGGGCGAACACAGGAGCGACCCGCACTCGCGTCGTGTGAGTGCGCCGGATCCGTTTCTTATTTTTGGACGCGTCGTTGGCATCGTCGGCGTTGAGGATTGCATGACCCTGCGTTTCACTGATTTTGCGCCGTTTCATTGCTGGGCCCATGAGGCCTCCGATCGTGTCTGTTTCGCCTAGCACAAGCGCCTTCATCGAGTCGTAATCCACCTTTTCAGCGTTTGTACGATGAAGTGTGACCCCTTTCGCAGCGAGCTTCTCCTTGTCGTTAGCGAACTTGAAAGCATATGTCTTTTTGCCCGAGCTCACCCAACCGATTGCGACCTTGCTCGCATCAAACTCGTCTTCCCACTCCCCAAGGTGCTTTCCACACGGCAGGTCGAACTTCTTGCCAGGCGGGAGTGCGTACATGACAGAATCGGTGTCGCACCCGAGCGCGTATGAGCCGACCGTCTCGAGGCCGTTGAGTAACCATAGGCGTGCTTGAGCGGTCACGTACGCGGCGAGTGCGACGTTGCGGCGGAAGTTGCCGTTTTCTGACTCGCGAAAGTCTGTGTAGGTCACATGCATCTTGCTTCCGATCAACGCCTCGTTCTTGATTCGAACAAGTCCCTGTTTGTGCTTGCGAAGCATGTCCGCCCATTGCTTCGGATCGCAAACGCGTTCCATCGTGTTCTCTGTCGATTGTGCGAATTTGCCCCAGCTCGTGTTCAGTGACAGCTTGCTGATTGCCTTGCGCCCAGGGTTGTCCACAGGATCGTCAATGTCAAATCCGTAGCGTTCTTTGCACTCGACCTTAAACGCCGCGAGCTTTTCGGGGTCTTCTATACGACCATTCGACTCGATTTTGCCTTTGAGATGAACATTGATGAATTCTTTGAACATTTCCTTGCTATGCTTGTACTTTTGGATCTCGTAGATGCGTGTTATCTTGTAGCCGCGGTCAAGCGCTGCCATTAGCTCGCAGATCGTGTAAACTTGCTTCACCTTAGCATTCAAGTTGAAGGTAAGCTTTGCGCCTTTTTCGGCAAGCACCGGATGTATGAGTTCCCTCGACGGTGTAATATCGACTTCAGCGAATCCACAGTAAGCATCCCGGATCGCTGCCTCGCAGTCAGCCGGTGTTTTGATCTCGCATTCAGAAAGCATTGCGCTGTCAATGATCTCGGGATGACCGTACGGCAAGTCTGTGTAATACATGACCGTCGGATACTCGCTCACGACATCGTGGTATCCAATTCGCCATCCCACTGCGATCTGCTCGGGTGTCAATTCAAAGCAATCGTTGAAAATCTCCGTTCGGCCACCGAAGAACCCTCGTCGGACGAACTTGGACTCGTCGGCGCTTAGAACGGCGAGTGGAGTCTCTGGCTTCAAGTAGTGGGTCAGTATCTCTTTTTGAACGGCCCCGGCGACCGTCGTCGAATCAAGGGAGTTGAGTCCGGTCGCCGCAACTGATGCTTCGACATATGCCTCGAGCCCGAGTTTGAGGATAAGCACGTCGTTCTCGGTGTACGCTCGGCATTCGACTTCGAGATCGTACTGCGTGTCTTTGACCTCGTCATACCAATCGTTGAATTCGCTGAAGTCCTGTTTGCTCATGCGAGCGGTCAGAAAGTGCTCCTTGTCCGGAATCTGTCCCGTGTAGCCAATGTTTTGCATCGTATTGAATTGGTACGGAAAATGGCCTTTGCGCACGCTTGTGCCGAGTCCGAAGGTTTTTGGAAAGTTTGCAAGTCTTGTCGTAATATGCCGACAGCTGTCGATGAATCGGACGCTCTTGAAATCCATTCGCATCACTTTGCCGCCGGCGCGAATCTTGCGTGCTGTCTTCCCCGTTTGCTTGACGATTTCTTCGGCGACTAACAGGAAGTCGTACCCGGAACCATTGTGCGCAATGAAGGTCGTGTTCTTACAGCTGACGGCGAATCGGACGAATTCCGCGACCGAGCTCTCTCCACGCTCATATTGGCAGCGGTAATCGTGCTTTTCCGCGTCCTCGTTGCCGAGGTCAAGACGCTGCCAGCCTGCCGCGTTGACAATGTGCTGCGCCCCGGTGATGTCCGTCTCGAAATCAAAGGCGTACCAAGACTTGCGCTTGTCTAGCGCGTCGTCCGGGGCAGGAAGCGATTGGATGGAGCAGCGGTGATCAGTCGGCACCCACTTGTTGCAGCATTTGCATTTGATCGTCTTCTCCTGACCGCAAATCGCCTCGTGTTCTTCCTTTTCATTGATCGGAACGTGTTGCTTGCATCGAAGGCAGAACCAGACCAGTCCTTTGCAGAACGTCGAGTGAGTCTGAGCACACTCGTCGCTATGGTTCCAATGGTTGCATTTGGTACAGGTGAGTGCTCTTTTCTGTTCGTAGTTCGTATGCGCCTTGTGGCTTTCAAGACCCTCCTTGGTGTCGAAGCATACACGGCAGCTCGGGCATCGGTGCGTGGTGCCGCACACGTGGTACTTTGAGCTCTCGATCGGGTGAAACTTTGCGCATTTGTAACAAAACACTTTCTTGAGGCGGTACGGGTCCGGGTTTAACATCAAATGATAGTGTTCGAGCTTGCGATCGTAGAAAAGCATCGCACGGTTTGGCGCCTCTGTGTTGGCCGCATGGCAGCAGCTGCCTATCCCGTCGAAGATGTAGATTCCGTAGTCGGGGAAGACTGTCGTGAATTTATCGAAGTCGTCTGGAAATCGCATTGAACCAGTAACACCGATTTGGTCGGCGAGATCGGACGCTTTCCGTGTTAGTTGGGTAGCGCGAACCGGCTTGAGGAGATTCTTTCGCTGTGAATCGGTCTGCATGCTGAGCACGAGGCACCGTTGTCCGCAGAGTTCGTCGTTGTTGAATATCAGCGAGATACCTTTCATTTTGCGCAAATACTCCGGGACTTGGCTTAGCCCCGAGCACGAAGCTCCTTCGCCCGGAGGCGTTCCAATCGCATGAATGGTTATTGTCAAATCAATGACGCCATCGATTCCCACCATTACCCCGAATGACTCCATCCAGCTGCAGCTCTCGAATTGAGCAACGAGATCATCGAGTGTGTCCGGGTAGTCTTCAGTTGCAGACAACTCGAGAATCTTGGTTTGTACGACGGCGTGCTCGTCGTCGCCGTATTTGAACACGATACGTGCGCGATCGATACGGCGTCCCCCGTTCTGTGCCTCGATTGCCAGAAGCGCCACTCTTAGCTCAGGGTCGGTGCTTGGCGTTATGTACTTGTAGACGCCAAAGTTGTACTCGGGGCTGTGCCGCACCTCGGTGAAGTTAATGCGTGCAGTTTGGGGTGCCGGTGGTGTCTGTGCGGCGTTGAACCTTGACCTAGCGAGCATTCGCCGCTCGAGACGCCGGATGTCGGTGTTGTCTCGAATCGTAATCGCTCGGTTCGTGATTGGATTGATGAAGCGTCCGTTTCTGCGTTCGTTCGACAGCTCTGCGCCTAGTCGAGAGAACATGCTTCTAAGCTCGCTTTCAAATGTTCTTGTGTGTGTTGTGATTGTTCCGTCCGCGCTGATCGAAAGGCGTTGATTTTGGCGGGTCGGAGCCATCGTGCGTCTTGGTCTGGTAGTAGATATTTGCGAAGTGTTGATCGTATCGCCGTTGAGGGTGTGATTTAGTGAGCGGGTGTTGGAGTAGGCCGACATTGTACTATCTTTGTATATACGAAAAGATTTTAATTGCGCATTTTGCGCTCTTGTGTCCTCGGTGCGTCCACGGGTGTGACTTTGCGCACGGGTGTCAGCGAAGTCGAGGGTGAGATTTTGGTTGCGGGTGTCGAGTACAGGCATCTGATATGTCTTTGTTACTAGCAATATATTTTAATTGCACTTTTAAGCAAACTTTCAA
>Ga0209815_1001405_pt1 | contig 15803 bp, 25 predicted proteins | sample CoawatmetaG00DNA_FD_187507 | JGI IMG/M metagenome (GOLD analysis project Ga0209815, IMG submission 187507) | Marine microbial communities from the West Antarctic Peninsula - Coastal water metaG002-DNA (SPAdes) (version 2) | ecosystem: Environmental > Aquatic > Marine > Coastal ...
ATTGAGGCAAGCCTCAATATGATTGCATCTCTGACTTGTTGTGATGTAATGGTTTCTACTTCCTCTTCTTCGTGAAGAATAGTAAACCCAAGAAAACCTATACTATTATACATCTTCTCCCCTCCTTCTATCTAAATAAACTCTAAGATGTGTGGAGGCAGATTGAGGTTGCCCAAATTCATAGTGTCTCCAATTAAGGTCTTTCCTTAAATGTTGACCTTTAACAGTTATATAATAACCATCTTTATTTAAGAACTTTTTTAAACACTTAATAAAAAGTCTACCATATGCATTGTTTGGAACTTCTGAAAAATGATAACGAGGAACGGAGGCAATTCCTTGCCTCCTCCACTTCTCAATTACTTTTGGATTTAATTGTCTAGCCATTTGCTTGAGCCTTTCTTTGTCCATCTAAAAATGTTTCAACATCTAATTTACCAAACAACTTTTTTGCTTGATCATCAGAGATTATGTATTCTCCCTTTTTTTGATTGTCTGAAACAATCCAAGGTAATTTCCTGGATTTGACTTTATACCCAATAAGAGTGTATCGTGGGTGTTTTCTCTCCAAGTCTATATCAGAGTATTTTGCATACTGCTCTAAGTCTTCTTTCTCTTTTTTCTTCGCAATATCTCGAACAGAATTACCTTTAAAAGTTACATCTAATTTAAAGGTTGCTTTCTCATCATTGAAAGAACAATTACCAAGATTAAATTCAAAAGAATAATCTTCTCCTTGCTCATATACTAAATAAGCATCAATTGCTTTTTCTATATCCAACCTTAATTTTTTAAGAATTGGTTTTGCAAATTTATCTGTCATTTATTTATCTCCCCTAATTTATTATAAATATTGTAAATAGTATTCTCCAAGAAATTAACTTTTTCTGATAATTTCATCTTCTTTTTCGTCTCTCTATAGTTGTCTAAATCCATTTCGACATCTGCTTCTAATTGCTCTGCAATCTCAATAGACATAACTAACTCATCATAATTTTTCATCTATCTTTCCCCCAATAAAGTTTATATCCCTCTTCTGAATGTTTCTCTGCACATTCTTCGCACCTAAAATAATCTGCATGAGTAAAGTCTATTTCACTTTCATCAAACATTTCTCCACACCCATCACAAGTACAAGTTTTAGACATTTTTTTGTGAGGACTTGGTTCTAAAGAAAAAGTAGTCATTGTATTGCCTCCCAAGCGACTGCTTTTTCTGATCTAATTTCTTGTTGAAATTCGTGTAGTAATTCTTCTGCATGATCAACATACATCTGCAAACCGAATTCTTTGCGAACCTTTTGGATTACTTGCTCGTTAGTATAGTCTGCAAGTTTCTCGCCTACAAACATTTCTACTTCTAATAATTTATCTTTTAATGCGATACTCATTTAAATCTCCCTCCAACATTTATTTCTTTATAAAAATCTTCTACATCTGAAATTAAATAGTCATACCCATCAACTTGAGAACTTGCATCTATTTCATATTCTCTAGCTATTTTGATTATTTCTTTCAATCTCTTGGCAATATGTTTTCTGTTAATATTTTTCATTTAAATCTCCCTCCAACATTATAATCTCTACATAAGATTAATATTTCCTTAAACGTCATAGCATCATATAATTTGATGTTATGTTCTTCTTCGAAATACTCCGAAAAACTTCTTTTATCACTTGATAATATTAAGTTCCAAAGCAATTCAAACTTGCGACCCTCTTCTTGCCAACAAGAATTTCTATTAATTATTTGCCTTAACTCTTCATATATTGTCATCTAAGTCTCCAAGAATTGGTTAATATCTTTTGCATGTTCAATAATAAACAAAGTCTGTTCGATCTCTTCTTTAATAATATCTTCTACATCAACATTAATAAGCATATTGCCAAACTTCATTATCTTAAAATCTCTATTGGTAACATGTTTGAATTTTCTATTATGCATTGCCATTCCTCCTTAATGGTAAAATTATTATGTCCTCCATCTCTTCGTCAGTTTTAAACTTACCTAAACAAAAATCAAATGCTTGGTTATATGTATCAAAACATATGTCGAATAATTTGTATTGATTGTAATCATAAATAAAATATTTAATCATTGTGTTTCCTCCTAATGAGTTTTAAAGATTACTTGTCTTTTTGGTTGTTCCCAACATAAAGCACAACTACCACAACTATCGGTTAAACCAATTTGTTCTGGACATTGTATAGATTTGTGTATTTGGGGGGTTTGTAATTCTTCTGAATTTGCAGAAAATTCTTGTGTTAAATCATTACTAAATCTAACAGAAAATCTCTTCTTATGTTTAATTCTTAAACTTAAAATTGCTTGTGCTATATTTCTAGAGGTCTCAAGTTTAGAACTTGTACTGTTGGCAGTATATCCATAAATAGCAATATTAGGATATAGAGTTAACATAAGATCCCAAAAATAAACGTATTGAACATTAAAAAAATCTCCAAGTATATGTAATCTAATCATTACAAATTTACCTTTTAAATCTTTTATGTCTTGATGAATTCTTGTTGTTAAAAGCAACTCATCTTCTGAACTAAATCTATGAGCGAATGGCATATTATTACCAAAGCAATCTTTCCAATGAAAGCAATCTTTTGGACAACTTTCTCTTTCAACTAATGTTAATGTGTGAAATTTATAACCTTTAAATTGACCTTTTAAAATCTTTTTACCAAGCTTTTTATTTGTGCTTTTCTTTAAAACTTTAAATTGATAATCATCTAATTTATGTATATTCTTTTTATATCTTGTAGTCTCTAACATCTAGTCCTCCTTATAAATATAATTAATTATGGGATATTATAATAAGCATGTCAAGCGAAAAGAATTTCTTTAAACAAGTAAAAGCATCATTAAATAAATCAAACTTTATACAAAAAATAGAGAATAAGTTTAATTCTGGTTTTCCAGATCTGATAATTATCATTGAAACATTACCTTTATTTATTGAATTAAAAGCACCTATAAAAGGAAATAGGATAAAGCTTGAAAAGTCCCAAGTCTCAACACATTTAAGGATATACAACAATAATTATGTTTCTTTTATCTTGCTCAAAGACCCAAGCACCTCTAATGCATTTTTATTTGACGGATATTCTGTAGCAAATGCGATAGTATTGGGCGAAAAACAACCATGTTTCGTGTTTCATGGGTCAATAGGTCAATGCATTGCAAACTGCAATTCCTTGGCACAACGAAAAATGAGCATTGCGAGTTTTTCGTTGTAAGTCTGACCATTGCGAATTTAGAAATTTTTACAAAACATAAAGCGAGCTTGCGAGTTTTATGTTTTAGGTGTGAGGCGAGAACATAAAAAAAAGGGAGGCTTTCGCCCCCCCTAGATTATAGTATTCTTGATTTTAATTTGAATGGTTTTAAATCTTCTTTTTTATACATTGGATCTGTTGAATAAGTTTCCTCATAGTCTTGATTTATTTGACCCTCTAAATTATTCACAACACTCCACGCCATATCCATTCCACAACCTCCAACAACTATCGCATCATGATACTTGTTCATTTTATAACCAAGTAACTGATGTATATCGTGAGTTATCCAATAAGGTCTATTATGACCAATATAAAAAAATGCAATGTGTCTTGTCATACCACTTTTTGAAACGTGACGGATAATTGAATAGATCGTTTCATCTGTTTTTATTTCATTCATTAAATGATAGTGTTTTTTAATTTCAGTTAACATCTATTTTGCCTCCAAGTTTTGAATTCTTTTTTCCATTTGAGTAACAATCTTTACTAATGTTTTCATTTCTTCAACGAGTGTTTTACTAAAATCATGATTAATATTACACATCTTATTTAATGTTGAAGTTGCATCGTAAATTACTTCTAGTTCTGATTTTTCCATTGTCTAGTACTCCATTTTTTCAATTGATAAAACATGCTTGAAACCTTTTTGCTTTAGAATATTATAATTCTTTAAAGCCTCTTTATAGGTTTTATAAACCCCATAAATTCCGTAACAATATAAAGTGTACATTTTTAGTCCTCCATTGGTTAATTATTATATATAGGATAATATGGGATTGCAAACATGTCAAGCAAAAAACCTGGTTTTGTGGATCATGTTTTGTGATACCTCATATCAATTCTTATTGTTTGACTGTGACATAATTGCAGCAGCCGTGACATAATTGCGACTCTAAAAAATTTGACAAAACGAAAGCGAGCTTGCGAGTCTTTCGTTTTAAAAACTTGCGATCCGAACCCAAAGCCTCGAGGCTTAAACAAAAAAAAGGAGAGCCGAAGCCCTCCCTTTCCACCAAGGAAACTTGATTATTTATTCTGATCATCAAAAACATACTCCGTTTCTAACTCTTTTATTTCTTTTGCAACTGCATTTATAGATACTGCTAGTGCAACTTCTTGCTCTTTTAGTAGGATCATTGCTTCTTTAAGACCGATCAACGTTCCACGTTTGTAGCAAATATCTATTGATTTTGAAATATCCATGATTTTATAAAAGGAAAAAGGGGGCTTTCGCCCCCAATTCTAGCCCTCCTCCTTTTTTGCTTGTAGTGATTCAAGATAAACTTTCTTGACCATGACATAACCATCTTCAAGATTATTACACAACGTATTAGTTAAATGAAGCATAACATCTTCAACTATCTGATTATGATCCTTATGCTCTAAGTCCTCACACTTTTGCTCAAGACTTGAGATATCATCCTTCATTGATGCTATATCATGGCTTTCTGATATTGCATCTTCGATACGATCATTGACTTTCTCTCCTACTAACTCATCGATAGCAAGAGCCACTTCATTCACATGCGACATATTGTCCTCCTTGGTTGCACGTTAAGGGATTAGTCCCTATAAATAGTGTAATCCCATATCCTCCCATAGTCAAGCAATAAATCTAGAAATGTGTATCATAGTTTGTGATACCTCATATCAAATAATATGATACGATTTTACTTGACATGTGACATATATGTCACATTGCACCCCTAAAAATTTGGCTAAAACACTAGCTTTGTTAGCATAACTTGAACTGAGGGACGAAGTTCTAGTGAAGCTTGCGAAGCTAGTGTTTTAAGGCACGGGGGTAACTGATAGCAAAGGGTAACTGACTTGAGATTACGAAGAGGGGGTACCCCCTAAATACGGGGGATGGAGGGTTACTTATACAGATATATTACAAGCATTGATAATTTCATTCAAATGTATTATTGTTCGGATATGAATTATGAAGCATTACCTAAAGAAGTGTTACAAGAAGTTCTGTTACTGGAACAACAACACAGGCGACTTGAAACTAGGGAACTAGCTCAATCTAAATTTCTAGACTACGCTAAACATGTATATGAAGGTTTTATAGAGGGTACCCATCATAGGGTCATTGCTGAAAAGCTCGAGGACATTGCTTCGGGTAACTTGAAGCGTTTAATCATCAACATGCCTCCTAGACACTCGAAATCAGAATTAGCCTCATATTTAATGCCTTCGTGGTTCTTGGGTCGGAATCCGAAATTAAAAATCATACAGGCTACCATGAACACGGAACTTGCTGTAAGATTCGGTAGGAAGGTTCGTGACCTCATTGCCGATCCCATTTATGCTGAGGTTTTTCCCAAGACGGACTTAAAACCGGATAGCCAAGCTGCAGGTCGTTGGGAGACTAGTGCTGGTGGGGAATATTTTGCAGCCGGGGTGGGTGCTGCAATGACTGGTCGTGGAGCCGATTTGTTGATCATTGATGATCCGCACTCGGAACAAGATGCATTGTCCTCGACTGCCTATGATAATACATATGAGTGGTACACTTCTGGACCGAGGCAGAGATTGCAACCGGGGGGTACCATAATAATTGTGCAAACCAGATGGTCAAAGAAAGATCTGACGGGGCGTTTAGTTCAGAATATGGCAATGGACAGTATGGCAGATCAATGGGAGGTAATTGAATTTCCAGCGATACTTCCTAATGATAAACCTCTATGGCCCGAGTTTTGGAACGTGGACGAATTATTAAAGGTCAAGGCATCACTGTCCCCCGTCAAGTGGAATGCACAGTGGCAACAGAATCCTACGTCTGATGCGATTGCGATGATCAAAAGGGATTGGTGGCAATCCTGGGAACATGAAAAAATTCCGAGACTGGACTATATAATACAATCCTATGATACGGCTTACAGTAAAAAAGAATCGGCTGATTACTCAGCTATAACAACGTGGGGCGTATTCGAGCCAAGAGAAGATGGTGATCAGCATATAATAATGTTAGACGCTATGAAGGGACGTTGGAATTTTCCAGAGCTAAAAGAAATTGCTGTGGAGCAAAACGAATACTGGGAACCCGATATGATTTTAATTGAGGCGAAAGCGTCTGGTCAACCACTTGCCGATGAGCTCAGAAAAATAAATCTACCCGTAACTACATTTAGCCCCGGCAGGCGAAAAGGTGGGGGTGGTGTCGATAAAACAATGCGAATGCATATGGTATCCCCTATTTTCGAATCGGGAAAAGTATGGTATCCTGAAGGGGAGAAATTTGCAGAAGATGTTATTGAAGAGGTTGCATCTTTTCCTCAAGGCGATCATGATGACTATTGTGATAGTATGACAATGGCAGTGATGCGTTTTAGGCAAGGCGGGTTTATTGATTTAAAAGGCGAAGAGATTCCAGAGAATTGGTATCCTCGTAGAGCAAGGGAATATTACTAATGTCAGATCCAAAGAAAAAAATTAATAACAAAGTTAATGTAACTGTTACTAAAAAAGATGACCTTGGTGGTTCTCCATCAGAGATGAGAGATTTAAAAAAGAAACAAAATCTTGGTAGAACAAAAAATAAAATGGCTCCATCTGCTAAGATCAAGGGAGAAAAAGAATCAGATTTAAAAAGGCTAGAACAAATTAAAAAGAATCAAGCCGCAGAGGATGCAGCTAAAAAGAAAAAAGCAGTGGGTAAAGGTCCAAGACTAGGTGGAGAATTTGCTGGACCTAGAAAAAATGTTTTGAAAAGACTTAACATGGGTGGAGCTATAATGAAAAACCGTGGTGGAATGTTCAAAGGAACTTATTAATGGCAGGTAAAAAGAAATCTAAAGGTAAAGTAGTCGATTTTACTGGTAAGCATAAATTAGATAAGTACTTATCAAAAGAAGAGATAAAGCAATTAGATCCGTTTGGCGTGGACCTTCTTCTTCAGATTCAAGAAGGTGCTAATAAAGGTAAGAAAAAGAACATGGGTGGTGTTGTTATGAAAGCTCGTGGTGGAATATTTAAAGGAACTTACTAATGTTATTAGGCGATCTTGGAAAAGAAGTTTTTTTAAAAGCAGCGGTTGAAGGTGCAAAAACTAAAAAAGAAAAAGACAAAGCACTTAAAGCCGTAAGAGATTTTCAAAAACAAATGTTAGGTAGATATAGAAAAGACGGTACGTTGAAATCGGAGTATCGAAAGAGTGGTGGTTATACTGTTACTAATAAATTTTCGGATAGAATGCTCCCAGAAAAAAAGAGAACAACAAGGATTACTTAATGGCTAGAGATAACGCTGTTGAATATAGTATTGACCAAGCTCAACGGATGTTTGGTAAAGGGGTCGAGGTTATTGGTCGTGCCGCTGGTATTGAATCTATATTTAATTACGGACAAGAGATAGTCAAACAACAAGACGAGGACATACGTCTTGGACAATACAAACCACAATATACAGTCGGGCTTCGTGAAGCCTATAACCAAGGTGGGTTAGATGATGGTATTGGTTGGTTACTAGAAAAAACTGGTGAGAACGTAGCAAGTGGTGGTGCAGCTTTAGTTGGTGGATTAGCGTCTGCCTTAACGGCTCCTTTTAGTGTACCTGCTGCAGCCTTGATCGGTGGAGCGACACTCATTGGTTCGGGCATCATGGGCACTGGTGAAACTGCCGAGGAAATGGAACAGAAAACGGGTGACTACAACGAAGCAGTCGCCATCGGTGCAGGAACCATTATTGGTATCTTAGATCGATTTGGTGCAGGAAAAGTAATTCCAAAAGATGAACTACTATCCATGACAGGAAAGCAGTTGATCAAAGCTTTAGGTGCAGAAGGTAAAACGGATGCAGCCAAAGAAATAGGAAAACGAATTGGTAAGTCGATAGCTTTTGAGGGTGCAACAGAAGGTGTACAAGAGGGAGTTGTTATGGGAGCCACTGGTATAACTGGTGGTGAATATACTGGACTTGAGATTGCAGATAGAATTTTAGAAGGAACTCTTTTAGGTAGCACAATGGGTGGTGCAACAACTGGTGGCATTGAAGCACTTCGCCAAGGTCCTGGAGTTGTAAATCAAATACAAGATATTATGTCGGGGCCTGGGCCTGGGGGTCTTACTCCACAGATGGCTATGGCAGGAGCTCAACTTAGTCCAGACCGAGCACAGATGTCTTTAATACCAGACGTACCAAAGACAAGTGCTGAAATATTAATGAGTGAAAAAGCTGGAGATGAAACTGGAGGGGGTACCCCAGTAGATCCAATTATGGCAGAGGATGCAGATAAGCTAATAAGAGATCCCGATGACAACATAGCCATGACAGACAATGGCAGACACTTTTCAAGATTAGCCCTAAGACTACAACAGCTTCCGTTTAGTGCGGAAGGTTTGACGGGTAGACAAGTTCTTCAAGAGCTGGGTGTTCTTGGAGAGCAAGACAATAAAATGCCATCTGGTAGTAAGAAAAGAGATTACATCGGATCAATAACTGACGTTAGAGAAATGGATACTGGTATTCCTCGTGTAAAAACTAGAATGAAAGAAGGATTATCTGAAGAAGATAAAGCTAGATTTATCGCAGCGAAAAGAGCAAAAGAAGTACCGCCTGATGATTTAGTTGAGACTGTTCAAGAACTAGATAAGGAAGGTAAACCAGTTACAATTAAAGGTCCTTCTCCGACCTTTACGTTTAATAAACAAATATTATCTGGAAGTATGTTGCGTGACAAAGACGGTAACTTAGTACTAGATAGTAAAGGTAAACAAAAGCCTGAATTTATATCTAGCCCTACTCCGTCTTCAAATAAAGGTGGAGACTTATATCAATCTGGATTAGAAGATTTCCTATTTAAAAATTTAGATAGTAAAATTTCCAAGGATGAACTGTTAAATGAATATAAAGCGTATAGACCAGAAATAAAAACAAGACTTCTTTTAAGTAGTCGAGGAGAATACGCTCATGGAACATTTGGTGGTGGTAGTTTAAAATTTTTACAAAGGATTCCACAAGTGGTTGAAGGCTACACTGAAGTTGGAGCTCCAAGAACACCCGATGGACAATTTGATACTGTTTATGATGACTTCGGTATTGTTCAATATACACCAAATCAAAGAATGCTTTTAGGACGTACTAAGTTTCCTTTCCCAAATAAAAAACAAGATGATGAATTTCAAACAAAAAACACAGATTCTATGATAAGAGCAAGACAAAATATTAGTAATGAAGGTGGAGGAACTGATCCCACTCAAGATCAAATTGATGCATGGCTTTTGAAAAATGAGCCTAGCACAGTATCAGAGCTTAACTCTTTAGCACAACAATTAGGCTACGATGATCCATTCGGACAAGTGCTTGACCGAAAAACGGAAGGAGTGCCGAATCATAGGTATTACGAGACTGAATCTATTCAAGTTGATGGTGATGAAACGGGAGAACCAGTAATAGATCCTAAAAAAGGTGAGCCTACGGCACAAAGTCATACTAGAGGAGAAACTGTTAAAGATAAAAAAGATGGTAAATACTATGCACAAGTTTCTGAAACACAAGGTGATAATCAAAGAGTGTACGAAAAAGAACTAGATAAGGCTTTACCAGAGCCAGGAGCGTGGACTTTTGACAACTCTAGTGGAAATAGAAAAACATTAACACCTAGTGACATGAGAACTCTTGATGAGGCAAAGGGTGCTACGATTGACTCGAAACCAGAGGACTCTCTTATTACTTATGAAGAAGACAAGAAATCACTTAAAGAAGCTTATTCTAAAAAAAATTATGAAGAAGATGTAGAAGTAGTCAATTATAATGGACATCAAAAAGCCGAGACAGAATTACAAAATTTAGAATTTGTTCAAGATAGAATTGAAGGATTAGAAGAGCAAGAGTACGAGTTTACAAAAGAATTCTTACCTAAGTTTTTTAAAAGCACAACTAATCAAATTCAACGAAATATTGAAACTGAAAAAAATTTAGATGATGATGGCTTTTCTGGAGATCCAGAGTTCTTGCGAAATGGTAAAAAAAGAGCAAGAGAAGCGATAAGAGCTGAAAGAGGTGAGACTTTATTTGGTGGTCCTAGATCTGCTGAATTTGATAATACATATGGGTCTGAAATCACTGAAAAACAGGTAAACGAATACCTTTTGAAAAACGAACCACTACTAATGGAGGCTCTAGACTCTCACTATGATAAAATTAAAGAAAGTGTATATTTAAGTTCCCTTAGAACTCTTAAAAATGAATTTTACACCTATGGTGTTTCTGGAGGAGATATTTCTAAATATAATGAAATGTTAAAAAACAGAAGAGCATTAAACCAAAGTATTTTATCTATAAAAAAGAACGACAGTATAAAAATGGATAGAACAAATGTTCAAAAGAAATTTAATCCTGTGTATACTTTTTTAGATGGTGTGCCTTCTTTTATGCCGGGATATGCTGAAAATAAGTTAGTACGAGACTCTGGTGGTCTTCAAGGTGAGGAACCGATTCATACTTATTATGGTCAAGAACTTCTTGAGGAACACGGGACCCGTGGTCCAGAAGCAACTGCATCAGTGCGAGATGAACCCGTCTTTGGTTCTCAACCTCATCCATTATTTTTAAGTAATCATATGATGTATGGACCCGATACTATTTTGATACCTAAAGCAAGTCACAATGGAAAATACTACCCAACAGATAGTGATAAAAGAAATGATTATGAAAGCGTAATAGAGATTCTTGTAAACGAAGTAAGAGCAAGAGGTTTTAGTGATAGATCAACTAAATTCAGAATAGCAGATATGGTACAAACCCCGGGGTTTCAAGATGCTGGACAAGAAAACGGAACCACATGGAAAAGAAGAGGAGTGATAAAACCAGCAAGGGACGCTAAACCAACTGCGGCAGAAGCACAAGATTTCGCAGAGCACACTCAAAACATAGATAGTTTTATTTTAACTGCTTTAAGTAGAGATATAAAGCCTTCTGAAATTTATCGTATGGTAGAAAATATAATTACAAAAGAAGTTTTGAATAGACAAGCAGCTAATATTATAGCAAGAAAAACGTCTAATGAAGTTAGAAGAAAGCATAAGAACGAGCTAGATCAAATACAACTAGATGACACTCAAGACCCTGATTCCGATTTAAATGCAAGGCTAATAAGAGATATGCTTTCAAATAAAGCTAAAGATACGGCAGAACGAACACATAAAAAATTAATGGATAAATATACAAAAGAGTTAGGTTTTGTTCCAGTGTTTGCACCAGAAACAGTTGATTTTGGTGCGAGTGCTTTCCCCATTGTAGATACGTACACAGGAGATACTGGATTTACTAAAAATAGAGAAGATAGATTAAATTCTTTAAGAAGTAATATAGCAAGAACTATTAATTTAAATATGATAAATCCAAGAGAGCTTAATCTTCCTTCTGATGCCGATAGCTCTTCAGCAATTTCAAATTTTAATCCTAATATTTTTGAACAACTAGCAGCACAAAAAACATTACAAAAAAATACTGATGGTCTTAGTATGCAGTCTATAAAAAAAGATCAGTTTGAATCGGCTAGAAAGTTAGCTAAATTAAGACAAGAAGTAGAAGAATCAAAAAAAGCATTTGAAGGATTTGATCCCGATGGTAAAGAATTATCAAGAAGGCTTTCTTTAATGTCGGCGGATCTTAGTGGTGTAGATCCACAACAAGTTAAAGATTTAATTAAAGCTATAAATTCTGGCGATATTAGTTTTAGAACACCCGCTTTCGGAGAAAGCTCTTCAGCAGACAGATTTAGCTATAGAAATTTAATACATTATGCTATGAATGAAATGCCCAATCCTGAAACAGGAGAAAAAGGTTTAGATGGAATTATAATACCTCATAGATTAGATCAGCATGAGGTTCCTGGAGGAAGAGGTGGAACAGCAAAAACTTTTGGTTTAAATAAATACGAAGCAATACCTAAAAAAGTATTGGAAGAAATAGCTAAAGAAACAGGAGCAACTCTTGAAGTAGATTATCCTATGGAATATCAAGGTAGGTCTGGTAAAGTGTATCCTTCAAAGAGACCCGTTACTAAATTAATATTTAATAAAGACTTTAAAGGTAAAGCAATTGCTCAATATAAAAAAGGTGGTATATTTGAGAAGTTTAGAAAGGTAAGTTAATGGCAATAGAACCAAGACAAATAGCAGGTATGGTAGAAGAGTCAATGGGAGCAGGGGGTCAGATGATGCCCGAAGAAGATAGTTTAGCCATTGAACTAGATGACACTCAAGATGTATTACCAGAAGGTATTGAACTAGCGGATGAAGAGGCAGTAGAAGTTGAAACCGAAGAATATAGACATGATGCCAATCTTGCAGAGGTTCTTGATGAGTCGATTCTGGGAGAACTATCATCGGATATACAAGCAAAATACCGTGAGGATCTTGAGTCTAGAGAAGATTGGGAAGAGGCTATATCAAAGGGACTAGGTCTACTTGGAATTAATTACGAAGATCGAAGTGAGCCTTTCTTAGGAGCAAGTGGTGTAACTCATCCTTTATTATCCGAAGCCGTTACACAGTTTCAAGCACAATCATATAAAGAGATGCTACCAAGTGGTGGGCCAGTAAAAACACAAGTGTTGGGAACTCCAACACAAGAGACTGAAGCACAAGCACAACGTGTGGAAGATTTCATGAATTATCAGATTACTGAAGTCATGGAAGAATATGATCCTGATACGGATCAAATGTTATTTTATCTGCCCTTAACTGGTTCTACCTTTAAGAAAGTATATTTTGACGAGACTAAGCAAAGGGCAGTTTCTAAATTTGTACCAGCTGAAGATATGGTAGTTCCATACTCGGCTTCTGACTTAAGAACGGCAGAGAGGGTGACACATGTAGTCAGAATGTCGTATAATGATATTCGCAAGCTACAAGTAGCAGGAGTTTATAAAGATGTTGAATTATCTAGTTCAAGCTATGACGAAGATCAAGGAACTATTCAAGAACGTGCTGATGAGTTGTTGGGACTACGCCCAAACTATTCTGATGACTCTTATACCTTACTGGAATGCCACATGGACTTGGATCTGGAAGGTTTTGAAGACATGGATATGGAGGGGAATCCTTCGGGGATTATGCTTCCTTATATTATTACCGTTGATCAATCTTCTGGAGAAGTGTTATCGATTTCTAGAAACTTTAGAGAACAAGACCCATTAAAAAGAAAAAGACAATATTTTACGCACTTCAAATTTTTACCAGGATTTGGTTTCTATGGTTTTGGACTGTTACACACCATTGGAGGTTTATCTCGTGCAGCAACTTCTATACTAAGGCAGTTGATTGATGCAGGTACGCTCTCTAATCTTCCGGCTGGTTTTAAAGCTCGTGGTGTTCGCATTCGTAATGATGATGAGCCTCTTAATCCTGGTGAGTTTAGGGATATCGATGTACCGGGTGGAGACCTCAAGAATTCTATTATACCCCTCCCATACAAAGAGCCTTCAGCAACACTAGCAAATCTTTTAGGTGTAGTTGTTGACTCTGGTAGACGATTTGCACAGGTTGCAGATGCCAAAGTAGCTGATATGAATTCTCAAGCACCTGTTGGAACGACTGTTGCATTGATTGAACAAGGCTCTAAGATCATTTCTGCTATACATAAGCGTCTACATTACGCTCAAAAGCAAGAATTTCGCATGTTAGCCGAGATTTTTAGTGAAAATCCAGTACCATACCCTTATTTCGTTGGAAATGTGCCTCCAGAAACCATGCAGAAGGATTTTGATGGTCGTGTGGACATACTTCCAGTGTCAGATCCTAATATTTTCTCTATGGCACAACGATTATCGCTTGCACAGACGCAATTACAACTTGCTCAAGCTGCACCAGACATTCATAACACACATGAAGCGTATAGAAGAATGTATGATGCGTTGGATATCAAAAATATAGAAGCTATTTTACCTCCAAAGCCTCAACCTCAACCCGTTGATCCAGCAACTGAGAATGGTAATGCCATGAAGAATATGCCATTACAAGCCTTCCCAGAACAAGATCATGAGGCACATGTTAGAGCCCATATAGTTATGTTATCTAGTCAAACATCACAGGCAAATCCACAAGGGTACATTATGTTACAGGCTCATGTGCAAGAACACGTTGGTTTAATGGCTCGTGATCAAGTAACCACGTTCTTTCAAAAAGCAATGCAAGAAGCACAACAGGCAGGTCAACAAGTTCCTGAAATGGATCCATCAGCAGTTGAAGCAGCTATAGCACAACAAGTTGGTGAGATTTTAAATGAGATAATGCCAGCTCTAGCACCACCAACACCCGAAGATCCGTTGGTCGAGATTAGAAAGAAAGAGCTAGAGAATGACACTGCTGAGCTTGAACGTAAAACAGCTAATGATCAAATGGATTTTCAGATTGATCAAGCTAAACTACAACAAGCTTATCAGATGGCTCAAGAACGACAACAGTTACAAGAAAGTATTGCTGACGATAGAAACGATGTTAATATTTATCGTATCAATACGGCTGCTGCTTCAAAGGCTGCAAATAATACGAGGGGTAACAAACCTAAATAAGTTATGATATAATCTGGATATGGATCCAGTAACTATATCAATAGCCGTAGGTGTTGCGAGCAAAGCTTTTTCTGCAATCAAGAGTGGGTTTGCTGTTGGTCGTGATTTAGAACAAATGTCTGGTGACTTAACTAGGTGGATGGGAGCCTCATCAGACATAGATAACGCTGAAAAACAAGCCAAGAATCCAGGAATATTTGGTAAAGTCTTTGGTGCAGGAAGTATTGAAGCCACAGCACTACAGGCTTATTCGGCAAAAAAAAAATTAGAAGAACAACGCTATGAGTTAAAGATGTTTTTAAATTTAACTATAGGACCTAACGCTTATGATGAACTTCTTCAGATGGAAGGTGAAATTAGGAAAGAGCGTCAACGAACCATATATAAGCAACAAGCGTTGAGAAAACAAATTGCAGAAATAATTGGTTGGCTTGTTTTGTTTTTAGTTATAATTGGTTTCTTTACGGTATTGACTTCTATTTGGATTAAGCGAGCTGAAGCAAAAGATTACACTAAACAGCAAAAAATATGGCAAGGCAAAATAATTGAGCCTACCTACACCACTTGCCGTTTAAAAACGAGGAAAGTGTTTAAAGATAAAATGGCTTGCATTTACGTTGGAGCTCAAAAAACATACGAGTTAGAATTTGCTGATATTAGAGTAGGATGTCCAAAGCAGTATCGTTGTGTGGTAAATAAGAACTCAAAGATCCCCAGCATTGATTCAGTAATGGAAAGTTTAAGAAGTATTGCAAAATAGGAGATTTAAATGGAAAATACAATATTAGATGCGTGGAATAGTTTATCTTATATAGAAGGAGCACTTTTTACACTGTGGCTTTTTATTTTATACTATGGTAAGGTTTGGGTTGATAATAGATTTGTCAAAAAGGATTGCAAATGTTCGCAGCGATAATTGGACCTATTGCAAATCTAGCGACTAGCTGGATGGACAACAAGGTTGAGAAGACAAAGGCAGAAGGAAAAGCCAAA
>Ga0209815_1001406_pt1 | contig 15802 bp, 11 predicted proteins | sample CoawatmetaG00DNA_FD_187507 | JGI IMG/M metagenome (GOLD analysis project Ga0209815, IMG submission 187507) | Marine microbial communities from the West Antarctic Peninsula - Coastal water metaG002-DNA (SPAdes) (version 2) | ecosystem: Environmental > Aquatic > Marine > Coastal ...
CTATAAAAAGAATAAAGAGCCCTAAAACTTCATACATCCTATTTTTTGCTAAGAAATCTGATATTCTATCTGCTAAAAATAACATTAATAAACCACTGATAACAATTGCAATAGTCATAATAATAAATGCAGTTGCAGCACTTTCTATGGCACTTGTAAGTCCGATAGCAGCTAAAATAGAGTCAAAAGAAAATACTAAATTCATTAATACGATACTAAAAATAACGGTTTTAGAAGATTTTGTTCCTTTGCGCTGATCTGCGGCAGATTGCTCTAAATTTTGAGTACCAATCATATGCCAAATTTCTTTAATGGCTGTATAAATTATAAATCCTCCGCCTAATAAAACAATAATACTATGGCCGTTAAAAGCAAATTTTATAACGTCTTCAAAACCACCTGTCAAAAAAGAAAAAGGTTTCTGAAAATACCCAATTATAGAAACCAAAAGAAATAAAAGTACAATTCTTAAGACAATAGCTATTAAAATTCCTACTTTTCGAACTCTTTTTCTGTCTGTTTCTGGTGCTTTCTTTGACTCTAATGAAATGTATAACAAGTTATCAAAGCCTAAGACGGCTTGTAACATAATTAGCATGAAGAGTGTAAATATATTTTCTAGCATTTTTTATTTTTGTTTCAAAGATATTTGGATTGCTTTTAATACGCAATATTTTATTTGTGTAAGTTTTAAGTATGCGAAAGTATCTGTTTAAAATATATATTTATATAAGATACGCAAGCTCACAAAGGCAACTAAAATGGCAGTTGCTTTTTTTAATTGAATAGGGTTAAAGAGTTTATTGCTCATTCTACTTCCAATTTGGCCGCCAATAAAAACAGTTACTAATAAAATACCCGTTAAATTCCAGTTTATTAGAAAATTGGGCATTGAGTATTGACCAATAAAACCAGCGATAGAGTTTACTAAAATAAAAATACTGGCAGTTGCCGCTATTTTTTTTGGAGTATCCCAATTGGTAAGATTTAATAAAGGAGCTAAAAAAATACCACCACCAATACCAACTATTCCAGAAATAAAACCAATAATACCTCCAAAACTTGCATTTCTTATAATTTTAGGAGTGTTGTTTTTTTCATTCAAAGCAACAATTTGTTTTGAAAGCCACATAGTTATTGCTGCGAATAATAAGGTAAAACCTAATAAAATGAAAAAGAATTGCTGATTTATTTTTACAGTTCCACCTAAAAAAGCCAGTGGAACACTTAATAAAACAAGGGGTAATATTTTTTTAAAATTAACTTTCTTTTGTTGAAGGAACATAAATGCATTTCCAGAAACTACCACAATATTACATAATAAAGCTGTAGCTCTAATTTGTGTAAATACAATACCTGTGATAGCTAAAATAGCCAAATAGCTAGAACCACCACCAAAACCAACAGATGAATATAATACTGCTACGGCAAAAAATAATAGAACAATATGCCAATTCTCAATAAAAATTTCTAAAAGAATATAAAAATTCATAGAACACAAATATATTGTTCTTCTAATATAATTGATATTGAATTTTAATATTTTTTGTGTTTTATCTGCTAAAAACTGTTATAAGTAGAATAAATAAAAATATAAGGATTATTTTTTATAGTTTAGTTTCTTTTTTAGAATCCGAAAAATAAATAATTTAGCCAAACAATGAGTAATTATCATATCAAACATTTAGAAGAATATTATCAAGTTTACAGAAAATCTATTCGCGAGCCAGAAAATTTCTGGGAAGAGATTGCAGAAGAACATTTTGTTTGGAGAAAAAAATGGGATAAAGTTTTAGAATGGGACTTCTCTAAGCCAACAATAAAGTGGTTTCAAGGGGCAAAACTAAATATTACAGAAAACTGTATCGATAGACATTTGGCAACAAGAGCAGATAAAACGGCTATTTTATTTGAACCAAATGACCCAAGTGAGGGTGCAGAACATATTACCTATAAACAATTATCAGAAAGAGTAAACAAGTTTGCCAATGTTTTAAAGGAAAACGGAGTTCAAAAAGGAGATAGGGTATGTATTTACGTTCCAATGATTCCAGAATTGGCTATTGCAACGCTTGCTTGTGCTAGAATTGGTGCTATCCATTCCGTAGTTTTTGCAGGCTTTTCAGCAGTTGCATTGGCAACAAGAATTAATGATTCTGATTGTAAAATGGTCATTACTTCTGATGGTTCTTATCGTGGTGCAAAAACCATTGATTTAAAAGGAATTGTAGATGAAGCTTTGGAGAATTGTCCTTGTGTGAAAACTGTTTTGGTAGCGAAAAGAATTCATTCAGAAATTAAAATAAAAGAAGGCCGTGACCAATGGTTACAACCATTATTAGACAAAGCTTCGATATTATGTGAAGCAGAAATTATGGATGCAGAAGACCCCTTATTTATTTTATATACTTCTGGTTCTACAGGGATGCCGAAAGGAATGGTGCATACAACTGCTGGTTATATGGTATATACAGCATATACGTTTAAAAATGCATTTCAATATAAAGAAGAAGATGTCTATTGGTGTACTGCAGATATTGGTTGGATTACTGGTCATTCTTATATTGTTTATGGTCCGTTAGCAAACGGAGCAACTACATTAATGTTTGAAGGTGTACCAAGTTACCCAGACTTTGGTCGTTTTTGGGAAATTGTAGAAAAGCATAAAGTAAATCAGTTTTATACAGCGCCAACAGCAATTAGAGCGCTAGCGAAACACGGAACAGAATTGGTTGATAAATACGATTTATCCTCTTTAAAAGTATTGGGCTCTGTTGGAGAACCTATAAATGAAGAAGCTTGGCATTGGTATAATGATAATGTTGGTAAAAAGAAAAGTCCGATTATAGATACTTGGTGGCAAACAGAAACGGGTGGTATGATGATTACACCAATTCCTTATGTTACACCAACAAAGCCAACGTATGCAACTTTACCTTTTATTGGGATTCAGCCTGCAATAATTGATGAAAACGGTAAAGAGTTAAAAGGAAACCAAGTAGAGGGAAGACTCTGTGTAAAGTTTCCTTGGCCAAGTATTGCAAGAACTATTTGGGGAAATCATGAACGTTATAAAGAAACCTATTTTTCTGCATATAAGAATATGTATTTTACAGGTGACGGTGCTTTAAGGGATGAGGTTGGTTACTACAGAATTACAGGTAGAGTAGATGACGTAATTATTGTTTCTGGGCACAATCTAGGAACAGCACCAATTGAGGATGCTATAAATGAGCATCCAGCTGTAGCAGAATCTGCTATTGTTGGTTTTCCGCATGACATAAAGGGCAGTGCATTGTACGGATATGTAACTTTAAAAGATACTGGAGAAAGTAGAAATCACGATAATTTAAAAAAAGAAATCAATCAATTAATTACAGATAGAATTGGCCCGATTGCAAAATTAGATAAAATTCAGTTCTCAGAAGGATTACCAAAAACACGGTCAGGTAAAATTATGCGTCGTATTTTACGTAAAATTGCTTGCAATGAAATAGACAAGCTTGGGGACGTTTCTACCTTGTTAAATCCGGAAGTTGTGCAAAGTATTATAGATAGTAGATTATAAATAACCTTGAAATAAATTTATTTAGACCTGTTCTGTTTTAAAAAGCTGACAGGTCTTTTTGTATGTTGTACTTTTGTTAATCTGTCATAGTTCTTTTCATTGGCATATAAATTGCCAATATTGAAGTAACAACATTCTAAATTTAAAAGCATTAATGCAACACTTACAAGATTCAAAAAAAGAGAAGAAGAAACCAAAAGTTTCTATTTTAAAAGCATTTAAAACCATTATTTGGCCAAAGCGAAAGTTGGTCTTTATAGGGTTGATACTTATTGTATTGAGCAGATTGTCTAGTTTGGTTGCTCCTTTAAAAATTCAAACGCTGTTAGATGATGTAATTCCTAATAAGGATTATGAGCAACTATATAGTCTATTACTTATTGTTGGTTTGGCAATTTTAGTGCAAGCAGTTACTTCTTTTTTACTAACACGTATTTTGAGTGTACAAGCACAATACTTAATATCAGAATTAAGAGCACAAGTTCAAAAGAAAGTATTGTCATTACCTATTCGTTTTTTTGACAATACAAAATCAGGAGCATTGGTTTCTAGAATTATGAGCGATGTAGAAGGAGTTCGAAACTTAATAGGAACTGGTTTGGTTCAGCTCGTTGGTGGAACAATTACTGCGGTAATATCTATGATATTGCTAATTCAAATTAGTCCTTCTATGACCTTTTTTGTATTGGTTCCTGTGGCTGTTTTCGGAGTGGTAGCTTTAAATGCGTTTAAATATATTCGTCCTATTTTTAGAAGCAGAGGCGTTATTAATGCAGAAGTAAAAGGAAGATTAACAGAAACATTATCGGGAGTAAGAGTTATAAAAGCATTCAATGCAGAAGCGCAAGAAAATGAAACGTTTGAAAAAGGAGTGGATAAGTTATTTCAAAATGTAAAAAAGAGTTTAACCGCAACTGCAATCATGTCAAGTGCTGCTACTTTTTTGTTAGGCCTTGCAACTACCGGAATTATGGGGATTGGTGGATATAAAATTATGACTGGAGAACTGACAGTTGGAGAATTCTTATCCTTTACTTTTTTATTAGGTTTAATGATAGCACCAATTGTACAAATGAGTAATATTGGAAGTCAGTTAACAGAAGCATTGGCAGGTCTAGACAGAACAGAAGAATTGATGAATATGTCTGCAGAGGAAGACGATGAAAATAGAACAATAGAATTACAAAATATGGAAGGAGCACTTGTTTTTGACAATGTCTCTTTTGCATATGAAGAAGGAAAAGAAGTATTAAATAATATTAGTTTTCAAGTACCTTCTGGATCTGTAACAGCATTGGTTGGAAGTTCTGGTTCAGGAAAATCTACCATTGCAGGCTTGTCTGCTACTTTTTTAAATCCGGAATCTGGTAAAATCACAATAGACAATCAAGATTTAGCCAATGTGAAATTGTCTAGTTATCGGAAACATTTAGGTGTGGTTCTACAAGATGAATTTTTGTTTGAAGGAACCATTAGAGAAAACATTTTATTTCCAAGGCCAAATGCAACTGAAGAGGAATTACAAAATGCTGTAAAAGCTGCGCATGTAAGTGAATTTACAGATCGTTTTGATGATGGTTTAGATACCCTAATAGGGGAAAGAGGTGTGAAGTTATCTGGTGGTCAGCGCCAACGTTTGGCAATTGCAAGAGCAATTTTAGCAAACCCAAAAATTATAATTTTAGATGAAGCAACTTCAAGTTTAGATACAGAGAGTGAGTCTTTAATTCAGAAAAGTTTATCTGAATTGGTGAAAGATAGAACTACTATTGTAATTGCGCACCGATTGAGTACTATAAAACAAGCAAATCAAATATTAGTTATAGAAGCAGGTAGTATTGTAGAAAGAGGAACTCATGATGAATTGATAATGGCAAAAGGGAGGTATTTTGATTTGTATACGTACCAATCAAAAATCTAATTTTCTTTTAAGTATGAAATAATCTTATTATATACAGTAACATAATATTCATGAAACCTTGGAAGTAAAACGTTTTCAAGGTTTTTTGTTTCTTTTAGTACCTTTAAATCCCATAATTCTAAACCAGCAACTTCTTCAGGTTGCATTGTAAGTTCAGATATGGGTGTTTTTAATTCAGCGATAAAAACATGATGGTGTTCATTATCTTGTATACCATTTTCATGGTTAACTTGATGAATTCTTGTTCCAATTTTAATGAAGTCTTTATTTTCCAGTATTAAGCCAATTTCTTCAAAAACTTCTCTTTTAGCTCCTTCTAATATTTCTTCACCAGCACCAATATGTCCTGCCACAGAAATGTCCCAAATTCCGGGAAACACCTTTTTAGTAAGCGCTCTTTTTTGAAGTAGTATTTTTTCATCCGAAGTAAAGAACCAAATATGAGCAGTTGCATGAAACCAACCATTTTTGTGTGCTTCAGATTTTAAAGCAGTCTTGCCAGTTGATTTTCCTTCAGGGTTTAAAATATCAATGAGTTCGTCCATATAAAAAGAAAAACGTTATTGTAAAAAAGGTAAAGTAATCTGTAAATGAGATTGCCTCGTCATTCTTTTTTACAATAACGCTTTGTTATTTATTCAAAATAAGAGAAAGTTTCTCCACCTTTGATATTTAATAGTGTTTCATAAATCATTTTAATTACATTTTCTACATCATCTCTGTGTACCATTTCTACAGTGGTATGCATGTAGCGCAATGGTAATGATATTAACGCAGAAGCCACACCACCATTGCTATATGCAAAAGCATCTGTATCTGTACCTGTTGCTCTAGACAAAGCAGAACGCTGAAAAGGAATCTTGTTCGCTTCTGCAGTTTCTGTTATTAAATCACGTAATTTTTGTTGCACAGCTGGTGCATAGGCAATAACTGGACCTTTACCCATCTCTAAAAGACCTTCCTTTTTCTTATCAATCATTGGAGTTGTTGTGTCATGTGTAACATCTGTTACAATAGCAACATTCGGTTGTATGGTCTGTGTAATCATTTCTGCCCCACGCAATCCTATTTCTTCCTGCACAGAGTTTGTAATGTATAACCCGAAAGGCAATTCTTTTTTATTTTCTTTTAATAAACGCGCAACTTCAGCAATCATAAATCCGCCCATTCTGTTGTCTAGAGCTCTACAAACAAATTTGTCTCCATTTAAAATATGAAATTCATCTGGATAGGTAATAACACAGCCTACATGTATGCCTAAATCTTCAACTTCCTTTTTAGTTGCGCAACCTGTGTCAATAAAAATATTCTCTGGTTTTGGCGCTTCTTCTTTTCCTTTATCTCTTGTATGAATTGCAGGCCAGCCAAAAACACCTTTTACAATTCCGCTTTTAGTGTGAATGTTTACAATTTTACTTGGAGCAATTTGATGATCTGAACCTCCATTTCTAATCACATAAATCAATCCATTATCAGAAATATAATTCACATACCAAGAGATTTCATCTGCATGACCTTCAATGACAACTTTGTATTTTGCATCCGGATTTATAACTCCAACTGCAGAGCCATAAGTGTCTGTAATAAAAGTGTCTACATAAGGCTTAAGATACTCCATCCAAATTTTTTGACTTTCCCATTCATATCCTGTAGGAGCCGCGTTGTTTAGATATTTTTCTAAAAAAGTAAGTGAGCTTTTATTTAAAATTGTTTCTTTTGTCATTGTTAGTTTCTTAAGATTGTATTTTTCTTTGATAAATGTAAAAATAAAACCATTTTTATGATTCGTAGTAAAAAAAATCATAAAAAGTGTAACAAATTTTAGAACCTTTCTACTTATTACTGAAACTTATTGAAAAACTACAAATATCAAAAATTTATTAAATTTAGAAGATTATGATAATATAAATATTACTTTTGAAAACAAAGTTAGATAATAAGATTTGCAAAATTTAAAGTCATAATAGTTAGAAAGCAACTATAATAAAACCAAAAAAATGAAGCTAGTAATAGAAAATTTAACGAAAACGTATAAGAATGGTGTAAAAGCTATTGATAATTTAAGTATTGAAATTGGTACAGGTATGTTTGGTTTATTGGGGCCAAATGGTGCAGGGAAATCATCATTAATGAGAACAATCGCTACTTTGCAAAGTCCGGATTCTGGTGCTATTAATTTTGGAGATATTGATGTTTTAGAAGATAATATGTCCTTGCGAAAAATTCTAGGTTATTTGCCACAATCTTTTGGTGTGTATCCTAAAATGTCTGCAGAAGATTTACTTGATTATTTTGCAACTTTAAAAGGGATTTCGAATAAGTCAGAAAGAAATGCAATTGTAAAAAAGGTTTTAGAAATAACAAATTTATATGATGTAAGACGAAAAGATGTTGCGGGGTATTCTGGAGGAATGAAACAACGGTTTGGAATTGCTCAGTTACTTCTAAACAATCCAAAATTAATTATTGTAGACGAACCTACTGCTGGTTTAGATCCTGCGGAAAGACATCGTTTTTTAAATGTTTTACGCGAAGTTGGTACAAATTGCACCGTTATTTTTTCTACGCATATTGTAGAAGATGTAAAGGAGTTGTGTAATGAAATGGCAATTTTAAACGGAGGAAGAATTTTAAAACATACAACTCCAATTAAGGCTACTAAAGAAATTGAAGGAACTATTTGGCAGAAAACCATTGAAAGAGATCATTTAGATGAAAATGAAAAGTTATATAGTATTTTATCATCTAACTATAATCAGGACAATACATTGAATTTAAGAGTACATGCTGCTGAAAAGCCTTCAGAAGATTTTATTTCTGTTGCTCCCCAATTGGACGATGTATATTTTATTGCTTTAAAGCAAGATGAACCGCAACTTGTTTAAAATCAAAGGAAAGAAGTTTACACGTACAATTTAGTCAAATCATCAAATACAGATTCACAGCATGTTTTTAACAATATTTAAACAAGAACTAAAATACTGGTTTAACAAACCAGCTTTTTATATTTATTTGGCCATTTTTTTCAGCTTATCATTATTTTTATCAGCTGCTACCGCTGGTTTTTTCGATTCAGTTACAGCAACGATAGGTTCTTCTAGAATTGTAAACTCTCCTTCAGGGGTAAATAATTTACTTAATGCATTAACTGTTTTTATTTTCTTTTTATTTCCTTCCATAATTGGAGTTTCTATATATAGAGATTATAAAAGTGAAATGCATACGATCTTATATTCGTATCCGTTTACAAAATCTAATTATCTTTTCGCTAAATTTTTTAGTGCAATTCTAGTCGTATCGATTATCGTTTTATCTATTGCAATAGGTATGATTATTGGCTTTCGATTTCCAGGAACAAATGCAGATATTATAGGTTCTTTCCAGCTTATAACTTATTTAAAAGCTTATTTGATTTTTATTCTTCCAAATATTTTATTGTTTGGAGCTATTGTTTTTGCAGTGGTTACTTTTTCGAGAAATATAGCAGCAGGTTTTATTACTGTAATCTTACTTTTATTTGTTCAAGGAGTTGTAGAAAGTCTACTTTCTGACCCTGAACAAAGATGGTTATTGGCTCTTTTAGACCCCTTTGGTTCTGGAGCAGTTAACTATTATACAAAATACTGGACGCCTTCAGAACAAAATGAATTGCACATTCCTATCAAAGAAATGATTGTATACAACCGTTTATTGTGGTTTGGAGTTTCAACTTTAATTTTTGGATTGGTTTATAAGTTTTTCACTTTTAGTCAAAACGCGATTTCTTTTTCATTCAAAAAATCTAAAGGAGAGAGAATTACAAAAACAAATTTTAGTGGAATTACAAGAATTACCTTACCAAAGACATCATATGATTTTTCGTTCATTCAAAATTTAAAAACAACTTGGAAATTATCAAATATAGATTTTAAATATATTGTTAAAAGCTGGGCTTTTATTTCCATTGTGTTGGTAGGTTTGGTATTAATGATTGTTGGTTTGTCTGAAATAGGAGATATTTTTGGAACGCCTACACTGCCAGTTACTTGGAAAATGTTAAATATTGGAGGTGTTTTTTCCGCTTCTATCAATATCTGTACATTTTTATATGCTGGAATGTTGGTTCACAGAGCAAAAATTGCCAAAGTAAATCATATAATTGATGTAACTCCTGTTCCAAATTGGACCCTTTTATTTTCTAAGCTGATTGCATTGATAAAGATGCAACTGCTATTATTAACCGTTATTATGATTTCAGGAATCCTTTTTCAAATTTATAAAGGGTATTATAATTTTGAAATAGGGCATTATATAATGGATCTTTATTTCTTAGATTTTCTAAGTTATTTAATTTGGGCTTTGTTGGCTATTTTTATTCAAACTTTAATTGGGAATCCTTATTTAGGGCTTTTTGCTTTATTGGTTATTTCTATTGGAATGCCATTTTTATCATTTGCAGGGTTAGAACAGTCCATTTTTAAATACAATCAAGGACCAGGGTTCAGCTATTCTGATATGAATGGTTATGGTATTTTAACCCAATTTTTAGTGTATAAAACCTATTGGATATTTTGTGGTTTGGCTTTGTTAGTTATGTCAGGATTATTTTGGGTTCGAGGAATTCCTGCTTCATTTAAAGAAAGATTATCGTTGGTAAAATCAAGATTTAAAGGTGGTTATGCCATTAGCTTGTTAGTTTTTTTAATTGCTTTTTTCAGTTTAGGATTTTCTATTTATCAAGAAACAGGTTCTAAAGGAAAAAGAACCTCTTCGAAAGAATCAGAATTAAGAAGTGTAGAATGGGAGAAGAAATATAAAAAGTTTGAAGATTACAAACAACCTAGAGTAATAGCTGTGAATGCAAATATGGATATTTATCCGAAGGAAAGATTCTTTGAAGCATCTGCAAAAGTTCAAATGGTTAACAAAACAGATACCCCAATAGATAGTCTTTTCTTAAATCATAATAATTTAAAAAGTAGTTTTGAGTTTAGTAAACCCAATAAATTAGTTTCTGAGGATACCATCCATAATTTTGATATTTATTATTTCGAAAACAAAATTATGCCCGGAGATACTCTAGAATTAGCAGTAACAGTTAAAGGTAATAAAAACACAACCTATAGAAGAAGATCTCCAGTTAGAGAAAACGGTACTTTCATTAATAATTTTGATTTATTTCCATCTTTAGGCTATTCAACACAGGGAGAATTAACAGATAATAAAACTCGTAAAAAATATGATTTACAAAAAAATGATCTAAAAGCACATCCATCAGATTTATCAGCTTTGGGAGATACTTATATTTCTAAAGATTCTGATTGGATTAATTTTGAGGCAACCGTTTCTACATCCAAAGACCAAATTGCGATTGCTCCAGGCTATTTACAAAAAGAATGGACAGAAGGAGAACGTAGATATTTTCATTACAAAATGGATAGTAAAATTCTGAATTTTTATGCTTTTAATTCTGGTAGATATGAAGTAAAAAAAGAAATGTTTAATGGAATTAGTTTAGAAATTTACTATCACGAACAACATAGCTTTAATTTAGATAGAATGATGAAAGGGATGAAAGCATCCTTAAATTATAATTCAGAAAACTTTAGTCCTTATCAATTTAGACAAGCAAGAATTATTGAGTTTCCAAGAACAGGAGGGACCTTTGCACAGGCGTTTGCAAATACAATGCCTTTTTCAGAAGGAATTGGTTTTATTGCAGATGTAGATGATACAGATGATACTGGAGTAGATTATCCTTTTGCCGTAACAGCTCATGAAGTAGCGCACCAATGGTGGGCACATCAAGTAATTGGAGCAGACGTTTTAGGGGCAACTTTGCTCTCAGAAAGTATGTCAGAATACGTTTCTTTGAAAGTGATTGAAAAGGTGCAAGGAAAAAATAAAATGAGAACTTTTTTAAAGGAAGCTTTAGATGGATACTTATCGCAAAGAACCCTAGAAAGAAAACGTGAAAATGCTTTAATGTACAATGATGGTCAAGGGTATATACATTATCAAAAAGGGTCTATGGTTTTATATGCTTTAAGCGATTATATTGGAGAAGAAAAAATGAATGGAGCAATTCAGAAATTTATAAATAAAGTAAAATTTCAAGAACCTCCTTATACAACTTCTATTGAATTTGTAAACTATTTAAGAGAAGCTACTCCAGATTCTCTGCAATATGTAATTAAAGATATGTTCGAAACCATTACTTTATATAAAAACAGAATAACGAATACGAAAGTAACTGAATTGGAAAATGGAACACATCAAGTTGATATTGAGTTTGAAGTTGCTAAATATAGAAATGATGAAAAAGGAAAACGTTATTATGGTGAAAAGGTTGGAGACACCTTGTCATATAAAACAGCTAAAATGAAGAAACCAATTCTATCAGTTCCTTTAGCAGATTATATAGATATAGGTATTTTTTCAGAAGAAGATGTTGAGGGTGTTATGAAAGAAAAACTACTATACTTAAAAAAGCATAAGATTACCTCAATCAACAATAAGCTAACGATCATTGTAGATGAAAAACCGATTGAAGTAGGTGTAGACCCTTATAATAAATTGATTGATTCACAATCTGATGATAACAGAAAGAAGATTTAAGAAGGCATAAAAACATCATATATATGAAAATAATAGTTGTTTTTTTTGTATTGATTAGTATTGCGTTTTCTTGTGAAAAAAGAAAAGATATACAATTAAATTTTTTAAGTGAGTATGTTCTAAAAGATACTGTTTCGTTTAAAAATGGTCCAATTGGTGGTCTTTCTGGTTTAGATTATAGTAATGGTTTTTATTATTTTGTTGTAGACGATACAAAAACGCCAAGATTTTTAAAAGGAAATATTGATATCGAAAAAAGAAGAATAGCGGGAATTAATTTTGAAGAGGTTATTGTATTAAAAGATTCAAATACTAATTTTTACAATGAAAATACGCTGGATTTAGAATCTATTTTTGTGGATGAAGAAAATCAACAAATCAATTTTTCTAGCGAAGGTGCCATTCGAAATGGAAGAAGACCCACAATATTTACTACAGATTTTTCTGGGAAATTTATTACTGAGTATCCACTTCCAAAAAGCCTACAGAATTTAGAAAATATAAAACACAATGGAGTTATAGAAGGCTCTTCTAAAAGTATCGATAAAAAAGGGTTTTGGGCTGTTATGGAGGCTCCTCTAAAAAATGATGGAGTTGAACCGGGTTTTACTAAAACACAATCTCCTGTTAGAATTACTTATTTTAACACAGCAACTAAAAAAGCCAGTAAACAATTTGCCTATCAATTAGAACCAATTAGTAAGGTTGCTAAAGGAAACATAAATTTAAACGGAGTTACTGCAATTTTAGAATATGCTGAAAATAAATTTTTTATTATTGAAAGAACCTATCAAAATGGCTATGGCGCTTATGGCAATATAATACGAATTTTTGATGCAGAAATAACTTTAGAAACCACCAATATTTTAGGTTCTGAGGGATTAATAAATTCGAAATTTACACCGCTAACAAAAAGGTTGCTTGTAAACTTTGAAGATTTTAAAGAGCATTTAACTGAAGGAATTATAGACAATATAGAAGGTATTACTTTGGGCCCCGTTTTAGAAAATGGTAATGAGTCTCTTGTGTTGGTCTCAGATGATAATTTTCAGTTATGTGGAAAACAATTAAATCAGTTTATATTATTAGAAATAGTAAAAGAATAATTACTATTTTTATGTTCTCAATTTTAATCATAAATGATGTTTCAAGGCTTTAAGGAAACTGTTTTAAAAAAGAAGTTAAATCAGTTATTATCTCAGACAGATAATAGGCGCACACCATCTTTAGAAAAAATAAAGTCGATAGCTATTATTTCTACTGAAGATATTTCTTCTGAAATGGATTTACAAAAAGAGATTGAAATTATTTTAGAATCTAGAAATATTAGGATTTATAGCCTACGAAAGTATAATAAAAGTGATGAATTTTCTTATAAGCACTTCACGAAAAAAAATGTAAATTGGACAGGACAATTTACGGAAGAAAGTTTTAAATGTTTCTTAGAAGAACCCTTTGATTTGTTAATTGGATATTTTAATAAAAATAATCTGTATTTAGAACGTGCAGTTTTAGAATCAAAAGCAGAGTTTAAAGTTGGTTTTACAGGTGTGAATTCTAAATTGTACGAGATAGAAATTTCAGAAAAAACACAAAATATAACAGGATTTACTTCAGAATTAAAAAGATATCTTCAAATTCTTAAAAAGCTATAAAATTAAACTTTCCATATAAAGTTGTTTATTCTTGCTATCCGATGATAAAACCGTTTTATAAATCAATCTTAATATTGTAGTTTTGTGCAATTAAATAGATAGAAATGCAAAAATTTGTAGGAACGGGAGTCGCCTTAATTACCCCTTTTAAAGAAGATTTAAGTGTAGATTTTGATGCACTGGTAAAGTTGGTTAATTTCAATATAGATAATGGAATTAACTATTTGGTAATAAATGGTACAACTGCAGAAAGCGCAACAATATCTAAAGAAGAAAAACTTCGAATTATAGCTCTTATAATAAAAACGAATGCAGGTAGACTGCCATTAGTATTGGGAATAGGTGGTAATAATACCTTAGAGGTTATTAAAGAGATACAGGTAACAGATTTAAGTAATATTGATGGTATCTTATCTGTAGTGCCCTATTATAGTAAGCCAACTCAAGAGGGTTTTTATCAGCATTTTAAAGCATTAGCTGAGGTAAGTGATGTGCCAATTATTTTGTATAATGTTCCTGGTAGAACAGCAAAAAATATGAGTGCAGCCACTACAATTCGTTTGGCAAATGATTTTAAAAACATTGTCGGTATTAAAGAGGCTGGAAATAATATGCAGCAATATTTAGAGTTGTTAAAAAATAAACCCACAGATTTTTTAATTATTTCTGGTGATGATGATTTGGCTTTAGGTATAACTTTGGCAGGAGGTTCTGGAGTTATTTCTGTAATTGGACAGGCATATCCAAAAGAATTCTCTACCTTAATAAATTGCGGTTTAGAAGGTAAAAATAAAGAGGGATACGCGATCCATTTTAAAATGATGGCTATAATTGATGCTATTTTTGAAGAAAATAATCCTGCAGGAATAAAAACTGTTTTACAAGAATTAGGTTTTGGCAGCAACCAAGTACGTTTGCCATTAGTAAAAGTCTCTAAAGAATTACATCAAAAGATTGTAAATTTTGTAAATACGTTTTAAAGCAAGTTTTTTTTAATACACAGATTAAAATAGGTTTTTAAGTTTAATTCCTTATTATATTAAGTATAAAAAATACAATCCATACAGTAAGATTAACAATTTTTTAGTACCAAATTTGTGGTAATTTGTTCTTTTTTTATTGATTATTGCACTATAGTAGTAAGTGTGTTTAAAAACGTTTTATTAATCCATAATTAATCACTAATTTTGCCCAATGCAAAAAATTAAAAATTTAGCGTATTTAGTGCTTTTTACTGTACTGCTTTCTTCTTGTGGTGAGTACCAAAAAGTATTAAATAAAGGTACCTCGGAAGAGCAGTACAAAATGGCTGTAAAAATGTACGAAAGTCAAGATTACAGTAAAGCTTTGCGCTTATTCGATAAAATTACACCTATCTATAGAGGTAAGCCTCAAATGGAGCGAATTAAATTTATGATTGCGCAATCTAATTTTAACGAAAAAAATTACGGAATAGCAGCTTATAATTTTGACCGTTTTACAAAAGATTATTCAAAAAGTTCTAAGAAAGAAGAAGCAGCATTTTTATCGGCTTACAGTTATAAATTAGCATCTCCTCGTTTTAGTATTGATCCAACAGACACAAATAAGGCTTTAGAGGCTTTTCAAAGTTTTATCAATACTTATCCAGATTCAGATAAAATTGATGAAGCAAATACGTATTATTCAGAAATAAGATTAAAGTTAGAAAAAAAATATTTCGAGATAGCGAAAACATATTATAGAACTGCAGATTATGATTTAAGAAATTATAAGGCAGCAATTAAGGCTTTTGATAATTTATTGGAAGACTTTTTAGGAACTAAATATAAAGAAGAAGCAATTTATTATAGCTTTAAAGCAGGACATGATTTTGTTTTGAAAAGTTATGATAGAAGAAAGTTAGAAAGAATATCAGATGCAACAGAAGACTATGAGAGACTTAAAAAGAGTTTCCCAGAATCTAAGTATTTGGAGGATGCAAACGAGATGTTTGCAACATTGCAAAAAGAAAAAACAAGAGTTGATGCTTTAGTAGCAAAGCAGGCAGCATTAGTAGCTAATTTACAAAAGAAATAATTA
>Ga0209815_1001407_pt1 | contig 15801 bp, 36 predicted proteins | sample CoawatmetaG00DNA_FD_187507 | JGI IMG/M metagenome (GOLD analysis project Ga0209815, IMG submission 187507) | Marine microbial communities from the West Antarctic Peninsula - Coastal water metaG002-DNA (SPAdes) (version 2) | ecosystem: Environmental > Aquatic > Marine > Coastal ...
CAACAGCAGCTTCTCTTGACCACTCACAAGAAATACCTACTGGTCAAAATACAAACTTTGGCTCTCCATTTTATAGTGAGAGTGGTGGTAATTCAGATGGTAATGGATATGGAAATTTCAGCCAAGCTGTACCTAGTGGATATTTTTCGTTGAACACAAAAAACCTAGCGGAGTATGGATAATGGCTTATACAACTATAGACAAACCATCAGATTATTTTAATACAGTTATTTGGACTGGAAATGGTTCTCAAAGAACAATTACAGTTGGTTTTCAACCAGATTTTTCTTGGTTAAAAAATAGAGGAACTGTTGATTGGCATAAATTAAGTGATAGTGTTAGAGGTGCTAATAAAGTTTTAGCTTCTAATGAAAATAATGCAGAAGGTACAGAAACACAAAAATTACAATCTTTTGTTTCTACTGGTTTTACAATAGGAACTGATGGAGAAGTTAATGGAAATGGAAGTAGTCAAGTTGCTTGGAACTGGAAAGCTGGAACATCAGTATCTGGCAACACAACTGGTTCTGGTACTGCTAAATCTTATTCTGGTTCAGTAAATACAGATGCTGGTTTTTCTATAACAACATTCACAGGAAATGGCACTGCAAATCACACACTCCCACATAACTTAGGTGTTGCACCAGATTGGTTTATTATAAAAAAAAGAATTGGAACTGGTGATTCAACAGCTAGAGATTGGAATGTTTTTCATCAAAGTTTAGGAAACACTAAAAGAATTGCTTTAAATAGCACTGGTGCTGTTAGCACATCTAATGAATATTGGAATGATACGAGTCCAACTTCTTCTGTAATTAATTTAGGAACTAACGACCAAATTAATGGAGACAATAATACTTATATTTGTTATGCGTTTGCAGAAAAAAAAGGCTACTCAAAAATAGGATCGTATATTGGTACTGGTTCAGATAGTTTTATTTATACTGGATTTAAAGTTGGTTGGTTACTGGTAAAAGTGGCTGATGGCACAAATGGGTGGTTGGTGATTGATACAAAACGATCTCCAGCAAATCCACAAGGTAAATTTGTATATGCAAATGCTAGTAGTGCAGAAGGAACTGTAACTTATGGAGAATTTTTTTCAAATGGTTTTGGTTGGAAAGGAACTAATAGTATAGCTGTAAATCAATCTGGAAAACAATATATATATTATGCTATAGCTGAAAATCCGTTTGTAACATCAACTGGTGTACCAGCTACTGCTCGTTAGACTACTTTTTTAATCCATCTACCTTTATTATTTAATACCATTGGAAGTAATTTAGGAATACCATCAATAATAATACCACAACCATTTATAAATCTAGTTCTAAAATTTTTTGCATAGGCAAATGCCATAGATTTTTGATTTACTAAACATCCTACATTCATACCAAAGAATAGATTGTCTGGATTGGCCCAATAAGATATTACAAATTTAGTATGGAAGTGTCCTTGAACACAACTCATTCCCATTGTTTGACTTGTCTTTAATACATCTGCACTTCTTCCATGAGTAAAGAAACATCTTTGACCATTACTCATTGTAAGAGTAAGATCATCTATCCATTTCCATTTTTTAGTACCAAGAAAATCACCGTAATCTTTTAAGAATTGTGTACTCATTCCATATTTTAATGCTCGTCTATAAACAAGACTACTATGGTTACTATCTACTTCTATCATTTCTGGATAGATTGATTCTAATTCTTTAATGTATTCTCGTGAAATATTTAATTCGTCACCAGCAGAAGGTAAGTCTGGATTGTGATCGTGCATAGAAATAGCATGGAAGTCAAGTAGATCGCCAATATTAACCACGAAGTCTGGCTTATATTGTTTTTTAATTTCTCGTAAAAATGCAAAACTGTCTTCATGGTGGTATGGTATATGTAAATCACTAATTATTAATATTCGCTTGTTCATACAACTCCTTTGGTGATCCGTCAATTGTTTCTTCAAGATTTTTTAACTGTTCTTTAGGATCAATTATTTTGATTAAACCATTTTCTATATGTACGTCATTGATAATTTCAGATGGTTCATTTTTACCATAATTAATAATTATATCTTCAATGATTAACATAACTAAACTTATAGTTTAATTATTATAATTTGCAACTTCTGATTATAGAAGATAATTCGTTGGCACGTTCTGGAGTTTGTTTAGCCCATTTGCTATCTAGCATTTCATCTGCGGCTGTATCCCAATCTTCTTCCTTAATAGCTTTTAAACAATTAATAAATTTAGATACACCTGTCATACCTAATTGAAATACCATCTCAATTATGACACATTTAGCTTTGAAATTCATATCATGGTTTCCTAATATTCTTTCAGCACCTACTACTGCATTAGAAAAATCTTTATCAAATTCTTGATCTAGTAAATCTCTTGAATAATCTACACCTTCTACATAAGGATCATTTTCTAATACTAAATGTCCATACCCAATTGTGGCAAAACCAAGACTATCAGAATAAACAGTATTACGATAGCCCTCATGTTCTTTAATACGATCTTTTAATTCCGTATATTCTTGCATTAGTTAAGGGGGTTTTTATTGCTTTCTTTAATTTCAGCTATGTTTAATTTTAAAAGTTTTATTTCTCTTTTTAATATTGCAATAGATGTTTGGTGATCGTTAAGAGTAAAAATATTAGAATCTATATTTTCTGAATTTTTTTCAACTACTTTTACTGAAATAACATCCATTGTTTTTGATGCTTGTCTTAAAACATTTACTTGTTCTTCCATTTTTGCAAACTTACTAAAACCTGCACCAATTGAAGCTACTAATCCAATAACAACTACTATATTTGTTAGATTATCCTTAATATTTTTAACCATTTTTTAAATCCTGTATCTCTAAAAGTAATATTTGTTTGTTATATTTAATTTTATTAAGTTTGTCAATTTTGACTTGCATAATATCATTATCAATATATTTAGTCAAATTAACTGTGATATATATGTCACGGTTATCAAATATAGCTAGTTGTTGTAAATATATGTCTTTAGATTGATAAAATATAGCATTGTTATAAGCAACTAAAGACACATCATTATCTAGCATTCTATCCATTTTAATAATGTTTTTAAGTTCTAAATTTTTTACTGGGTTTTTAACTTTAACATCTACTTTAGCCATTATAACTTTTAATTCTGGTTTTATATTTTCTTTAGGTTGTTCTGCTTTAATTTCTTTTTTTGTTTCTTCACTCTTTTTTTTTTGAGAAATTTTAGAATTAACTTTTGTAAATGTTTTAGGTTCTTCTTTCATAACCTCTGCAATTACTTCTTTCTTCATAGTTTCAACTGTTTTAGTTTTATTCATTTCTTGAACAACCTCTTGAACTTTAACTACCTCTTTAACACTAGCTTCTTTAGATGTTTTAACTGCTATCTCAAAGTTCTCTGTTATCTCTACACTTACAACAGCACCATTAGTTTCTAAATGTAATTTTTCTCCAATGCTTTCTTCTAATCCAGATATAACATTCCATATTTCAGATTCGTTTAAATTTGTTGTACCTAATCCTTCGTTCATATCTTTAATTTCTTGTTGAGATAAAGGTTCATAGTTTTCTGTTGGAAAATCTAGTTCTAATTCAGCACCTAATAAATTTGGCCCTTTTAAAGCTGATGATGTACTTTCTGATCCATCAACTCCTGTCCAAGACCATTCGTATTTATTAGCATGAACTCCATTATAATGTAAGCTATCATCAAATGATCCTGCATTAAGATTATAACCAGAATCTGTTGTTCTTATTTGAGTAGAAGTAGCTAATACATTTTCGTCTGCATCTAATACTTTCATTGTAAGAGTATAACTATCAACTGCACCATCAGAAGAACCACATTTAAAAGCTGATTGATTCCATTCACAGTTTTGTACCGATATAGAACTGCTTAAATTTATTCCACCATTAAGTTTTATTTGTGTAGAAGTATGAGTAACACCATCTGGTGTACTATCTCCTTCTATACCTACTAATGAACCTGTAGCTGTAACTGTCATGTCGTGTGATGCTTCTAACTCTCCATTAAAAGCACTACCACAAGCATTTGATACTTCGGTTTCACAAGTAATAGTAAATCCATTGTGTGTTGAGTTATTAGTTAATGCACCAGTTGAACCAGATTGTACTCCATCTAAAGTTGAATTATTTAAACTTGATGTAGTTGTTCCAGCATTAGGTAATATGTTTGTAGTAAAAGCTGTATCATTATCTTCTGCTAATCCTACTGAATTACCAAACCAATTTAACATTAGCCATATAAGACTAGCCCAAATAATCCAGCACCACCATCTCATGTTTCGGCCATTTCTTTACAAGTAAATAAAGTATAAACTTGATATTGATTTACAAATTGAGGTTCAAAATTTTTTATTAAATCTGCGGAATAATTATAACCTTTTACAGCACAATCACGATATGTAGCAAAATAAGTAATTTCTGGTTCAATAGGTTTGCAAACATTGCCTTCTATATAGCTACAAAAATACATAAACATTACCCATTTCATTTTTTATAACCTAAACCTGTTTTTCTATTTGAATATAATTTTTGCCATGACCAAGAACTTAATTTAGTTGACCAATGATATATAAATAATATTAAATGTTTCATTTTGCTAAACGATCCATATGAGCATATATACGACCAAAAACTTTGTCAAGGCTCATTAATTCTTGTTGCATCATAGACACAATTGTTCTTAATTCTATAATTTCCATTAATGCCCATGTACTTAAACTCATCAGAACCGTACCTAATAATGCAATTAATGCTGTATTAGTTTTTCTTGTCATTTATCTGATTCTAATTCAATCTTTTTAAGTTCTATTATTTCTATTGATTGATCTATCTTATCTCTTTTTTTCATTCTTTTAACATATGTTTTGTAATCTGGTCTTTCAAAATCATATTTCTGCCATATTGCCATAGCATTTTTACCAATTTGGCCATCAATAGGGCAAGGCGTTCCTGCATTTATCATTGCTTCAAATACTCTTTCATCTTGACAAAGTAATGCAACAGAACCTACTTTCATGCCAAAGTCATATAATACTTTAGCTAATTTAATTCTTTCACAATTCATATCTCTAAATGTTTTTCCACCAGATATTCCAAGTCCAAATGTTTGCATACAAACACTAGCACCTGTCGCACAAACGTCTTGACTTTGAGCAGAAAATGATGGTGCGGCAGCAGTAGGTGGTGCTGATCTAATGTTAGATGTAGAACTGTTAGTGCTTGTTGTGGATGATGTACTTCCACTTTCATAAGTAGTTGCACCGCCTGTGTACCCACCTTCTATGGCAGTATTACTTCCAGAAGTATTTGATTGAGTAGAACCAGAATAAGCTGGTTTTACAAATAATGCTAATAAACAAAATAATACAATTAATAATCCTGTAAAATAATAATTCATAGTAATCCTCATAAATTATTTTTTAAACTTACCCATAATATTCATGCCAAAACTTCCAGATACAATAGTTAAAATAATCCACCAAAATTCTTGAGGTGCTTTTTTAAGCAATTCCCAACCTGCATCCATAAATGGCATCAATTGTGGCACAAAATGGGCAACCAAAATACACGTAAATATCACGGTCAAATATTCGTCTTTCCAACTTTTTTCTGCTGATTTAATTTGTTGTACTTGAACTGTTTTACTAGCTTCTATTTCAAGGCTACGTGTATTTTCAAGAACTTTTGCTTTATGTTGAAAATGGCCTATAACTTTTTTACCTAAATATCTCGTAAGCGGGTTTTTAAGTAGTCCTAATAAACCTATCATATGTCTAATTTAAAAAATTTAAATAATCCTAGTATTATTGCTAGCATGGATGCTATTGCAAATATGGCTCTTATGCCACCTTTACCCATATTTACTTGGGCTTTTAGTTCTTCTATATCTGTTGAATTTTTAATGACTAATAATTTTAGTTCATCTAATTTATAACTAATATCTTTATTAGTAGTAGTTGTAGATTGTGTAACTTTTTTCTTTACCATAACTCCTATTTTACCACAAGCAGGAGTTATTTAAAGTTATTTATTGTAATCCCTAGCCTTAATCATTTCAAGGTAGTGTATGGCCTTCTCTATGTCTTCTAGACCCCCTTTTGAGCCATGCCTACATATGTATTTAATGGCATTTCCCTCTGCAAATAGGAGTTTATTGTCATTAATAAATTTAGCAGGCTGAATGACCATTTTTTTATAATGGTCACCACCTATTTGTTTTTTTAAAGCACTCATTAAAAAGCTACATTCATAAAATGAGAACAAAACTCATTAACACTACAATAGTGCTGACATCTAGTATCTTCACCTTTACGTTCTACAATAGAACAACCTTTTCCTTCTATCATTTTTTCACCAACGATAAATTGTTTGGCTAATTCTTTTGTAGGAAATAAACGCCAAGCAGATTTTCTACCGTCTTTCATAACAGCAAACTGATCTTCTTTATGCCATCTTTCTTTAGCTGTACACAAAGGTAGTTCTTTCATTTGTTCTGCGTCTTGATGTAGTTTTATTCTAGCTTTAACAAACGCATCCTGTTCTTCTTCTGACCATCTACGAATAGGTATCATGACAACTTGTTTACGTGGATAGTTGTCTGATTGCATTACTCGCATTTTAGACCAATCTCTTAATATGGCCATGATAGACAATGATTTAACTTTAAGTGTTTTCTTATACCTAGTTAAATCTTTTTGGTTTTTACGACAAAGAAAATCAAGAATATTTAGTTGTTGTTCCCATTCAGCTTTACCTTTAGTCAAAGCATCAAGTGCTGACCAAGCAGAAGTACACTTAAAATCTATAAGTTTACCGTCACTTGTAAGCAAATCAAATGCACCAGATAATGTCCAACCGTTAGTGATGTTATCATCTTTATAAAACAATCTACGTTCAGCTATATCAGTAGCAACTTTTGCTCGTTCAATAACATGGTGAACTGATTGTCCTAATAAAGAAAATATACGATCAGATACATCCTCTTTCATGAGATCATTATTTCTCATTTGCAAGACCCTAATTCTAGGGGGTGCAATCAAACGGGTGCAAGAGATATCTGAACCACTACTATCGTAGGGGTCATTCTTAACAGCCCGTTCAATTACTTTAGGTAAGTTTGAGTTATTTGTAATAATCATTAAAAGGGTATTGGACTATCACCGACACTACCATTACCACCATCACCTTGATCTTGGTTCATGCCTTCTAACTCTTTTGATCTTAAAATAATGTTTCTAATACCTTCTGATAGGTTATTAAAAACTTCTTTTTTACCTGCTTGAAAATCCTCCATACTAAACACAACACTTGGTGTTACCTGTTCAGCAATTGGATCACCTTTTTTCATAGGCATGATAGAAGATATTTTTGGTTTCCCATTTTTATCCATAACATTTAATAAACAAGTTACACCTAATAATTTACTAATATCAAATGATTGTTTTTCAACTTCACTAAATGCTCTACCTCTCCATGATGTTAAATCATTACCAAGATTTGCTTTTTCATGTAATGATAAAGTGTAAAACTTACTAATTGTTAATGGTTGACCTTCACTATTATGTTCTTCTGGAGTTTCAAATATAATTAATACTTGTCTTTTCCAACTAACATCACCGTTAAAGTCTGATTTTTGCGTACCTAAATCAATGATTTTTACGCATCTGGCCTTATGTACGCCAACTGATACACTTGGATAACGTGGTGCATCTCCACTTCCTGCTATTATACTTGTCATATTTATTCCTTTTTTTGTATATTTATTATTGATTAACTAGGGTTAAATCACAGTAATTAACTTATGTCAAATATTAATTGACTTTTGTTAATAAATTTGTATAAAAATAGACATGGCTACAATATTAAATGAACTAATAAATGAGTTAGGTGCTAAATCTAAAAGAATTGAAAAAGAAATAATCAATTTAGATAGGTCATCTGTTATCCCAGAGCATTTTCAAAAAGCAGAAAGTATTTTAAAATTAACAAATGAAGGTATAGCAGCAGAAGAACAAATGAAATACCTATCTAAATTAAAGGATATAAATGAACAATCTTAAAATAGCACAGGAACGTAAAAAAGAGGTTGTTAATCAATATGGTGGTAAAAATTTAGCTAGAATGCTAGGTATATCTCACCCTGCTGTATCTAAATGGAAAGTAATACCTCCATTTCGTGCATTTCAGATTGCAAAACTTGGTGATTTTGATATAGAATATATTAGACCAGATTTACAAATTACGCCTATAAGGTAGGCGTAGCGTATCAAAAAAGAAAACGTAAAAATATACCTTATAGAATGGGGTGGTTTTTTTCTTTCTCTCTAGTTTAGTTCTCCGCCCCATTCATTTCCTTTTAAATATGTATAGCAATGCCATGCGACAGCTATGCGATTGCATAAAAATCGCAATGCGATTAGGATGCGATTTAATGCCCTTCATCTTCATCTTCACCTTCAACTACACCTACAACTACAACTGCACCCAAGATACCCAGTTGACAACCAATACTTTTTGAAGTAATTATTAATTAACTAAACTCAAGGATAAATTATATATGAGAAAATCAATATCAGATGAGCAATCGCCTGCGTTTCAGTTTTATGCAAGTGATTGGATAACTGACCCAAATAGAATGCGTTTGTCTTTAGATGAACAAGGTGCATTTATTTTATTATACTGTCATTGTTGGAGAGGTTTTAAAATCTTAAATGATTTAGAAGTGTTGTCTAAAATGTGTGGATGTAGATTACAAAAAATGGAGAAAATTTTTCCTAAAATAAAGCATCTATTTACAGAGATCAAAGAAAAAGACGGTAAGAAATATTTAATCTGTAATCAAGCTGAACAAGAAAGAAAAGAGCAGGAGAAAAATAGAAAAAGGCGATCTATTGCAGGTAAGATGGGTGCGAAAGCCAGATGGAGTGAGGAAAGTTTAGAAGAAAGCAAATGATTAAGATAATAATATTTTTATTAGCTTGTAGTACGTGTGAGTTAGAGGAAATAGAATTACTTAAACCTATAAATATTTCTTGTGGAGATTTTGGAAACAAAATTATGAACGCTACTGCTAAATATTATGAAGAAACAGAAACAATATCACAAGGTTGGTACACCAAAGAGGGTAAACTATTTGTAGGTTATCGTTGTGAATAATTTTAATAAAAATTCTCATTACAGTATGTTTATGGATTATTTTGGCCAACACCATAGTTTTCAAACATTTGATGATAAAGGATTAAATAAAAGATTAATTAAACAATTGCATGGAAGTATAAAAGTACATTTTAATGAGTTGGCTGAACTTAACAGTAAAGGTGCAGGTGTTTATTTTACTGTCAATGAAACTAATGGTCTTGGAAGAACTACTAGAAACATTGAAAGGATAAGGTCTGTATTTATAGATTTAGATGGTACTCCATTACCAGAAAGTTTTGGTATTCCACCTAATTTAATTGTTAATACTTCGCCTAAAAAATACCATTGTTATTGGTTAGTTAAAGATATGCCTTTAGAAACTTTTACTTTGTATCAGCAAGCATTGGCTAGTAAGTTTAAATCTGATCCTGTTGTTAAAGACTTACCTAGAATTATGAGAGTTGCAGGTTTTTATCACCAAAAGAAACAACCTTATCCTGTAAAAATATTACAATGTACAACACAAGAGCCTTACACAATGAAAGAGATTAAGGAAGGTTTGGAACTACAAAGGCCAGAACAGAAAACAATTAAAATGGATTATACTCCATCAACCTACAAAGGAAAATATACGGGTACTTTAAGGTATGGAATTAATGCAGGTGAACGTCATGCTCAATTAGTTAAAATTTTAGTAGCTATTAAAAAACGTGGTGAAAGTTTTGAGTATGCAAAAGGAGAAGCAATTGAATTTGCTAACTCGTGTGTACCACCAGAAAATGTAAGTGAAGTTATGTTTCAATTAAACGATATATGGAAAAGATATTAATGAAATATATTGTAATATTTTTATTTTTAACAAGTTGTTTTGGTAGTGATTATGATTTTAACCCTACGACTACGATACTTAAACAAATAATAAAAGAAAAAAAATGAATTTATTAAGAGATTATCAAAAGAAAGCAATAGAAGATATTAGACAACATTTTAAGGAAGGCAAAAAGAAAATATTATTAGTTGCTCCAACGGGTAGTGGTAAAACTGTTATTGCCTGCTCTATGATGGAGGCTTTAGTTAAAAATAATAGATTTGGAATGTTTGTAGCCCATAGACGTGAACTCGTAATGCAATGTAGTAGAAAACTTGCAGACTTTGAAATTAAACATGGTGTTATCATGGCAGGTAAGAGTGGTAGTGTTTATTCAGATGTTCAAGTTGCAAGTGTTCAAACATTTGCAGCCAGAAAAGATAATGATGATTTTATAAAACCACAAGCAGATGTAATTATATTAGATGAAGCCCATAGAAGTACATCTAAAACATTTGAAGATTTAATTAAGGCTTATCCAGAAGCTTGGGTTATAGGTTTAACTGCAACGCCATGTAGAAATGATGGTCGTGGTCTTGGTAATATTTATGAAGAACTTGTCAATTGTGGTACGATTAAAGAACTAACAGCAAAAGGTTATTTAGTACCAAATAGAATAGTTGCTCCATCTATTCCAGATTTACAAAACATTAGAATTATGGCAGGAGATTATGAGAAAAAAGAATTAGACAAGCGAATGAATACTCCTAAACTTGTAGGAGATATTGTATCTCATTGGATTAAGTATGGTGAGAATAGGCCAACAGTAGTATTTGGGTCTTCTATTAAACATTCTAAATACATTGCTAACATCTTTAATCAAAATGGAATACCCGCAGGCCATATAGATGGTGAGATGAAGGAAATTGATAGAGAGCAAGTATTACAAGATTTAGATGATGATAAAATAAAAATCATATCTAACTGTATGGTATTGACAGAGGGTTGGGATAAACCAAAAATTTCATGTGTAATTATAGCAAGACCAACTAAATCTTATTCTATGTATTTACAGATGGTAGGTAGAGCATTGAGGCCTGCTGAAAATAAAAAGGATACACTTATCATAGATCATTCTGGTTGTGTGTATGAGCATGGTTTCCCAGAAGATGTACCTAATTGGGAACTAACAACTTCTAAACCAAAAGAAAAAGAAAAGAAAAAGATTGAGCCTATTGAGAAACAACCATTTACGTGTGTTGAGTGTGATACAGTTTATAAGCCTACACAAACACAACCAGAGTGTCCTAATTGTAGTTTTATACCAACTAAAAAAGAACAAGCTATTTTAATTCAGCAAGGTAGATTAATTGAACTACCTAAAATGAAACCTAATGTAGATGATAAGCAAAAATTTTATGCTGAACTACTTTACTACTCTAAACAAAAAGGTTTCAAAGAAGGATGGGCTAGTCATACATTTAAAAGAAAATTTGGCCACTTTCCTCACAGTAAAAAAGTATTCCCAGTTGCTACAAGTAAAGAGGTAATGGGTTTCATACAGCATTGTAATATATCAAGAGCAAAATCATACAACATGAAGGAGTTAAGAATATGAGTGAAGAAATAACAGAACAACATATGCATAAGTTAAGAGAGATTGGTACGAACCATGCAAAAGCCAAGCAAAACCTAGAAAAATTGCAACATGGTCGTAAAATATTATTAGCTGTGATTATGAAAGAAAAAATGATAAATTCCAATACGGGTAAATTAGATAGTGTCAACGCACAAGAACGTGAAGCACGATCTGATGATAGATATAAAACTCATATTGATGAACTTGCTAAAGCTGTGGGTGAAGAAGCTAAATGGAATTGGGAAAAGAAAATGATTGAGATTAATTTTGAAACATGGAAAACAAAAATGATTAATCAAATGAGAGAAGCGAAAGCATACGGATTAAATAAGAATGGCTAAAAAGAAAAAAGTACAAGAAACTATATTATATCAATATGATCGTTATGAGTGTTGGTGGGAAGATGCGACAGGTGCGTGTGAATGGAAAGATAGACGTGAAGCTGTCAAAGATCAACCTTCCATGTGTTTTACAGAAGGTTATCTCATAACTTATAATAAAGACTATCATACATTCTCTATGTCATTTACAGGCCAAGATGTAGGGGATCAAATGATTATACCTACAAAAAACATTAAGAAACTTACATTTATGAGTTCAAGAAAATTTTATGAAAAAGAATACAGGTACAACACGTACAAAAAGTAAAGAACATATGTCTAAAGTTGCAGGTCTAGGTTGTTTGATTTGTAGCAAAATGGGATTTCCTGATAGCCCTGCTGAATTACATCATATTAAAGATATGACAGGTATAGGTCGTAAGGGTAGTAGCTTTGAGGTTATACCGTTATGTCCAAGACACCATAGACAAGGTGTTGACGCTTATCATTATAGTCCTAAATCATTTACAGAAAAATGGGGAACTCAAAAAGAACTATTGAATGAAACCTTAACTATGGTAAAGTCCAATGGATAATAAAACTATAATTAAAAAAGGAGAAGAAATGATAGATCAATTGTACAAAATATTAAATGAACATGATGCTAATAAAGTTGATGCTATGTTAAACATTGACGGTATTGATTGGATTAGTAAGTTTGACAACGCAATGGTAACAAACGGTTTTACTGCTATTGATAATGGTAAAATGTCTGTAAAAATGAACAAGCAAGAAACCAAGTTATTCTTAACTGTAAAGCTTATCGGTATGCAACAAGTTAAATTTTTATTAGATGCATTGCAAACTATGAGTAAATCATATAAGGAAGAAATTGATATTAAAGATAAGGAAATAGACACTTTAAAGCAAATAATAGATTTAAAGGTTTTAGAAACAAACAATGGCAAAACAAAACTTTAGTAATTTTACACCTAGACCGCAACATAGAAAGAGGCCTCGTGTCCATAAAAAATCAAAAAATAAATCCGAGCAACGAGATTTCAAGAAATACAACAGACAAGGTAGGTAAGAATTTATTACTTGAAGCTACGTTAAGATTAGACCAACTTAAACAATCCAAAGCAACATCAATTAAGGTAAAAAATAGTATTAAAGAAAAGTATTATAAGTTGGAAGACAAGTACAAGAGATTAAAAGAAAGATATAAAAAATTAAAGGTGTCCTACAAAGAAATGTATGAACACCCTTAATCATGTTTTAATTAGATCAATAGACCTAATATAAGACCAAGAACAAAACAAATTAAATAGTCAGCATTACTGTAAGCTAACTTTTTCCATTCGTCTTTAGTTTTACCAAGTATTATCATTTTTCCTCCTTTAATTTTTCATTTAACCATTCATTTATATCAATTGATATATGTTCTGGGTAATCAGTTATAGTTTCTGTATACCAAGTTTTATCTTCTCTTTGCCAAGTCACAACAATAGCCAAATTTGTTGCTGTTTTACTCATTGCTTTTCTTTTTTCATGCATTTTAGCTTTGTTTTTACTTCTTACTAAATCTAATGCGTCAAAGTCTATAGCCATTAGTCCTCCTTTTTTTCTATTAAATGTTCATTTTCAGTTCCTTCACAAATCCAAGAACAATCTACAAAATCTTTTAATTCAAAGACTTTTTCATTGCCATTTTTATCTACGATTAAATTACCATCATCATCAATTTTATGAAAAGTAATTGACCCTAATATTATATTATCTGCCATTAGTCCTCCTTATTATATTGGTTATGAAATATCATTCCGCCACAAGCTGCAAAGAAAATCCCAAGAACAGCATCAACATAAACTGCTAAAACTATCCCAAAGAAAAACATAAACAGACCTGTGGCTTTTATATACCTGCTAATCATTTAACGCTGATACTGTTTCATGGTGATTGTAAATTCAATTTCATGATTAGCGTCATGAGTATCAGCATACTCCTCAAGCAATGGAATTAATCTTTTTAACGCTATTCCTTCACTTGATTGATGAGTAGCTAACACTTGATCCTTTTTATGTTTGCCATTTATGTATTTACTACCTATTACCTTAACATTATGCTTGTCTATGTATATGCTCATTTTTACTCTCCATTTTTTTAGTTATTGTTATTAATTTAGCGTTTATATCAATAGGCTCTTTCACAGCTTGACATAAACAATCATACACGGTTTTACCCGTGTACAATTTTCCTTTTATCCTCATCTTAATCATTAGGCCAATTCTCCGACCTTTATGACAATATTATCCTGCACCTCATCCATGTTCTCAATATTGTCGGTTGTAGTGATTAGGCCATTAGGCGAACCGCTTTTTAATTTAAACCTAACCCAAGTCTTTTTATCATTCTCACCATGACTAAAAAACTCGTAATGTTTTATGTTACTAAAGATTAATTGATCTTGAGAAAACTCACCATTCTCATAATCATTACTTTTTAGTTTAACTGATAACTCTGACATGATTAACCTCCCTTTAATAAAAATTATTAATATTACTATTGTCCGACATATTCCAACCTTCAACAAAGCCAAGCAATGCGTCCTTGCTTTGAAAATGTTTCTGTCTGGGTATGCAATGTTTTTGATCTATAAGAGCAATACTAAAACCGCCCCTTGTGTCTTGTTTTCCAAATTGAACCTCTGTGATAGTTCTAGGGTGACTTGAACCCCATAACTTGCCTACAAAAAAATCAGAAAATTCCTTCAACTGATTATTCCAATAGTGTTTATTATCTCCGTTTAATCTCATATGATTTATTTGATATGACATACTATTTTTTCCCCCATATTAAAGTGATTACAATTGAACCAATTAAAGCTAAATAAAAATATTCCATTACCATCCCCCTTTCCGTACACCTTTTTCAAGAACGATAGCTTTGCCAAGTATATCAATCATTAAAGTAAATGTTCCAGATTTATTGACAACATCACTAGCCTCTTTATTGATCTGCGGTCTAGGTGTCTTCATTTTAGCATCTTCATCAACTAAAATTCTACGACCATCTTTCAACCTAATCATTTGAACATAACCACCGCACCATTGTTGAGCATCTTCAAGCATTAAAGGTGCTGATTGTTTAGTTATATATTTAACCATATTATCCATGTTCTCTCCTATTTTAATTAACATAAGTTAATAATTAAATTATTATAAAATAAGTGTCAACCCACAAAATAACAATTTGCATAAAAAAAAGCTTTAGTTTATAATGTGTCAAATATGTCACAAACCCTTACAGACAAACAAAAAATGTTTATTGAGTACTTTAGCCAGACGGGCAACGCTACTCAATCTGCGATCAAGGCGGGCTACTCCGAGAAGACTGCCGAGCAACAAGGCTACGAACTTAAAAACAAGCTACAGAACCAGATTGAAAGTGCTACCAAGAAACTGCTAGGCTCTGCTGTACCTATGGCGGTGGACAAGTTAAAGAAGCTGATAGAGAACGACAAGACTACTCCAAGCGTTCAACTAGGTGCAATCAACTCATTGCTAGATAGAACGGGCTACCAGACTACAACCAAGTTTGAAGACATAACGGGTAAGAAGACAGACGAGGAACTCAAGGCCGAGTTAGATCACTTACTTAACAACATGAAGATCATTAAACTTACTGATCCCAATGATGGTGGGTCTAGCTTAAACTAGGTCATTGCTCCTCCATATCTGCTCATAGACAGACAACACACCTATAGGCTATGACAAGCCTCATCACTCTGATTACCTGCGTAAGATGGCTAGAAGATGGGTGTCTACCCACACACACACACGATCTCTGGC
>Ga0209815_1001409_pt1 | contig 15792 bp, 9 predicted proteins | sample CoawatmetaG00DNA_FD_187507 | JGI IMG/M metagenome (GOLD analysis project Ga0209815, IMG submission 187507) | Marine microbial communities from the West Antarctic Peninsula - Coastal water metaG002-DNA (SPAdes) (version 2) | ecosystem: Environmental > Aquatic > Marine > Coastal ...
GTCGCTGCGAATGGGGAGATCGTTGTTGGAGGCTAATACTTTATTAGCAAGACTCATAGTTATGCCTTGAAGGTAGTTAAGGTTTTCAGGGTTTTTAGAATAGTTAGATCTCGCTTGATTTAGCTAGATCAATAAAGAACCTGATCTTAGCAACTCAATGGGCTCTGAGCAAAGGAAAGATTGCGGCTACTGGTGGGATTTTGTAGGCTGGCCTGCACCGCTCTGCGTATTTCTTAGTAACCTACTTATGTAAGCTTCAACAACTATGGCCTTTTATCTATGAGCTCAATCTTAATCACCGGTGGCAGTGGCTTTATTGGCAAGCACTTTTGTAATCAGGCCGAACAGTTAGGTCATCAACTCTCTGTACTGACACGCAACCCCGAGGCGACTGCGGCGCGACTGCCTGAATCTGTACGCCTAGTTCAGGGGCTTGAGGAACTAGAAGCGGACTATGTCCCAGAGGTGATTATTAACCTGGCCGGCGAGCCTCTGGCAGCGGGACGCTGGACTCAGCGTCGCAAACAACGCTTCTATGATAGTCGGATTAACCTCACCGACAGTCTCTATGAGTTTTTTGCCGAACGAAATCGCAAGCACAATCGCAAACCCAGTGTGGTGATCAGCGGTTCGGCTATTGGCTATTATGGGCCGAACCACAATCCAGTGGATGAACATTCTGGCGCCGTCGATGGCTTCTCCCACCAGCTTTGCAAAACTTGGGAGCAGAGTGCCAAACGTTTTGAAAGCCTAGGCAGTCGGGTCTGCTATCTGCGCACCGGTATTGTACTGGGTGAAGAGGGTGCTCTGGCGCGAATGCTTCCGCCCTTTAAGATGGCGCTTGGCGGACCAATTGGCAGTGGCAAACAGGGTATGTCGTGGATTCATATTGACGATATGGTTGGGGTGATTTTGCACTGCATCAATAATCCGCAGATTGCTGGTCCGGTCAACGCCACCGCCCCGAAACCCGTCTCCAACGCGCAATTTAGTGCCAGCCTCGGTGCAGTACTAAACCGTCCCGCCGTGCTGCCGATGCCAGGATTTATGGTCAAACTGCTGTTTGGTGAAATGGGTGAGGAGCTGTTATTGCAGGGGCAATATGTAATGCCCAATAAGCTGCTGGCCAGCGACTACCCATTCCAATACAGCGATCTCGAAAAAGCCTTGCAGCAGATTGTTGCTACCTAGTTCGGATAACCGGTGATTTTCCGGATCGCCTCATAGCTGGGTTTTAGACTCTTATACATTTTGCGATAGACCTGAGTGTAGAGCTGACTATAGATTTTTTGATTGGCCGCTATAGGCTCAAAGCGATCACCAGGGTGAGTCATCTTGGCCGCGGCACTGGCAAAGTCAGGGTAGATGCCACTGCCCACTGCGGCGGCCATGGCGGCACCCAGTGCTGAAGTTTCATAGGTGTGGGGGCGCTGCACAGGCATACCAAAGATATCCGCTGTAATCTGCATAACCTGGTCGCTCTGTGAGCCGCCACCGGAGACCATCATGCGCGTAATCGGCTGACCGCTGTGTTTCTCCACCCGCTCTTTACCCGCTCGCAGGGCATAGGTCAGCCCTTCGATAATGGCGCGATAGAGATGGGCTCTGGTGTGCACATCGCCAAAGCCAATAATGGCACCCTTGGCTTCAGGACCTTCGTTGTCTGCACCTGCACCCCAGTAGGGCTGCAAAGTGAGTCCCGCAGAACCGGCGGGGACTTGCTGCAATAAATCGTCAAACAGGGATTCTACCGTCACGCCCTGTTGCTTAGCGGCGGACTGTTCTTCGAGACCAAACTGCTGTTTAAACCAGCTCACCATCCAATAGCCTCGAGGCACCATCATCTCCACATTAAAGCTGCCGGGAATTACACCGGGATAGGCGGGGTGAAAGGGGATCGCTTCAAGATACTTGTCGCTGGTGATATTAAAGGTGGCTGTGGTGCCGTAGCTGAGGCTACCTGTATTGCTATCCAGACAGCCGGTGCCCAGCACTTCGCAGGCTTTATCTGAACCACAGGCTATAAGTGGCAGCCCCTGAGGAATACCGGTCTCTGCCGCGGCTGCACTGCTGATATGACCCAGTATGCCGCCAGCCTCAACCAGCTCAGGAAGCATCTCTCGTTTTATGGAGGGAATCGCTCGCCATTTCCAATCTTTGGCCTCAGCCCATTGCAGCTTTTTAAAATCAAAGGGTATGAAACCCACCTGGCTGGCAACAGAATCTCTGTAATCACCGGTGAGTTTGTAATTGTGATAGCCGGAGAGCAGCAACAGTTTGTCCACTTTCTGCCAGAGCTCTGGTTCATGTTCGGCAATCCAATTGGCCTCAGCCTGAGTGTGAAAAGTATCCACCGCCGCTTTGGCGCCCACGGCTCGCATTAATAGGGACTCCACTGCACCCAGCTCGGGCTGGCTATAGATCTGCCGTTGGTCGAGCCAACTTATAGCGGCGCGCAGCGGTTGGCCATCGGCACCCATGGGCACCACAGTGGCCCGTTGAGTGGTGACGGACATGGCTTTGATTGATTCCTGGGGAATTCCAAGCTGATCCCAGAGTTGATGACAGGCCTGACAGAGAGCCTGCCAAAAATAGTCTGCATGCTGTTCTGCCCAGCCTGGTTCAGTGGAAAAGTAGGGCTCTATCTCGACTTTGCTTTTGGCCACCAACTGGCCATCCCGATCAAAAATCATGGCACGGACACTCTGGGTGCCGTTATCTATAGAGAGTAAATACTCTTGTTTGTCAGGTGCTGTTTGCATGGCAATCGGGCTCTATTCTTATTATTTTACGAACGATCGTTGTCTTTGGGGAGGCTGTAAAAACGCTCCCAGATACTCAGGTAGCGTTTAACTTCAAGGCGCCAATGGTCCTGGTTCCAGCCCAGTTCAGAGGTGCAAATGACTTCCAGAGCGGGGAGTAATTCCATGGCCCCATGAACCATTACCATGCCCAATCTAGTGCGACGCAATAGCAGGTCATCGAGATGAGCCACCGCCTCATGGCGTGCCGCCCAGCGACATTCAGCGAGACAAAAGTCGGTGCCCACAATGCGCTGGCGCTCGGCCTCTGGTGCACTATCTAGCATTGCTTTGGTCTGGGTCCCGTAGCGACCCAGTAGGCGCTGCGCCCAGGCTGGTTCGTCGGCAACCAGATCCTCAGGGGTTAGGTCGGGGGTGGTAAATACTCGGTCGTCGGTGAAGGGTTTGGCTTTGGGCAACTGCGGCAGGGCAGCGTTCAGGGCATCCAGAGCAATCAGCCTAAAGGTGGTGAGCTTGCCGCCACTCACTGTAATCAAACCATTGTCTGACCAGACCGCATGATCTCTGCGTTCCTTTGAGGGGTCTTTGGAGCTTTCCGAGCCAATAACCGGACGCACCCCAGCCCAGCTGGAAATAATGTCGGCGCGGCTAATCGTTTGATTGGGAAACTGTACATTAAAGGCCTGCAGTAAATAGTCCACTTCGGCGTTATTAATGCTGGCTTCAATATCCAGATCTTCGCTGTGGTCGAGATCCGTGGTGCCAATAACCGTGGTGCCTTCCCAGGGGTAGACATAGACGCCGCGCTGATCTTCAGGGTGCAGTGAGGTAAGTACATCGGTGACAGGCATCAGCTCACGGGGAATAATCAGGTGGCTACCGCGCAGTGGGCGGATGCGTTTTTCTGGATTGACCTGGTTGCGCAGACGATCGGCCCAGGCACCAGTGGCATTAATGACCGCAGCACCGCGCAGGTTAATACCCTCGCTGCCCTCAGAATCATTTAGCACCACGCCTTGAACCTGACCGTCTTCCAGTAGCAGCTCGTTGACTTTGCTGTAGTTAATGGCTGTGCCGCCAGCGTCGATGCTCTCCTGCAAGACCCGCAGTACCAGTCTTGAATCATCCACCATGGCGTCACTGTAGGAGGCTGCGCCGTTAAGGTGGCCCTGCTCCAGACCGGGGAAGCGCTCTGCGAGACGGCGATTGTTGTGATAGCGGTGGTCGTAGATACCGGCAATAAAGTCATAGATCGTTAAAATAACCGCCATCGCCCAGCGGCCGGGAAACAGACCTTTACTGAGGGCGAAATAAAAATTAATTCGCTCGACTAGCCCCGGTGCTTCTGCGAGCAGACGTTCGCGCTCGGTGAGGCTCTCTTTGGTTAGCTTGAGGTCACCAGCGGCCAGGTAGCGCAAACCACCGTGAACCATTTTCGATGAACGGCTCGATGTGCCGGAGGAGAAGTCCCCCTGCTCAAGCAGCAGAGCACGGTAACCCCGGCGCACCGCTTCTCGCAAAATACCGGCACCGGTAATGCCGCCGCCAATAATAATGATGTCCCAGTCGAGAGACTCGCCACTGCGCATTTCGGCGAGGAGTTTGTCACTGGAGGTAAAGCGGCGGTCAGTTAAAGGACCTTCAATTAAAGCACGGTCAGTTGAAGCACTTACTTCAGTCATTTTAGTTGAGCTCGTCAGGTAATAATTTGCCCGGATTCATCTGGCTATCGGGATCAAATAGCTGGCACAGTGAATTGATCGCAGCCAAACCCAGATCGCCTTTCTCGGCCACTAAATAGTCGCGGTGATCGCGGCCCACGCCATGCTGGTGACTAATAGTGCCGCCACTGGCAACGATTTGATTTGCCCCTGCAGCCTTGAGCTTGTGCCAGCGTTCCATGGCTTGCCCGTAGCTGTCCCCAAGACGGAATAGATAGGTGGTGTAGATGCTCGAACCCTGACCATAGACATGGCTGAGGTGGGTGTAGGTATGAACCTGCTCTCCCTCATCCGCCAGGCCATTGCGAATCGCCGATTCGATATTCTCCACAGCCTGTGACAACTTCGACCAATCAACCGCGGTCTCCATAGTGTCCACCGCATAGCCAGCACTGCCCAAAGGGTCTCGCAGGTAGGGCGCACGAAAGCGGCCATGGGCCCATCTGTCGCCTAAACCTGCTTGATCAGCCAAACCGCCGAGACTGGTGCAGTGATCCAGGGCCATCTCTTTGGCCACCTCGCAGTGGCGAGCGGAGCCGGTGACACCAAAGGTCATCATTACTTTGCCGGCACCAATGCCTTTTTCTGCCAGAGCGGCTTCCAGAGCGACCACGCCGCTGCTGTCATCACCGGCGCCCATATAGAGCAAGCTTGTGGTTTCTAATGGATTGCTCAGACGCACCATAGACAGGGCGATACGCTGTTGAATTAATTCTCTGGCAGCCTGAAGGCCAATTTCCCAGGAGGGGAAAAACACCACCTGAAAAGATTCTTCCTCAGGTAGCTTGGTTACTCTGACTACGACCTCTGTAATGATTCCCATGCGCCCTTCAGAGCCAAGAATCATTTCGCGAATATCTGGACCTGCAGAGGAGGCGGGAATAGTAGGTATCTCAAGAGTACCTGCGAGGGTTTCAATAGAGCCACCAGCAAACATATTTTCAATGCGACCATAGTGCAGAGACTGCTGTCCGCTGGAGCGACTGGCAACCCAGCCGCCCACTGTGGAGAGCTCCCAAGACTGAGGAAAATGGCCCAGGGTATAACCCTCTTTTTGCAACAGGGCTTCCAGCTCAGGGCCCGCGGTGCCAGCACCAAAGGTGGCCAGTTGACTCTCGCGATCGAAGTGAATCAGCTTGTTCATGGCGCTCATGTCGATAGTCAATATGGGGCGCGGACTGATCTCTGGATTGATATGACCAACCACCGAGGTACCGCCGCCATAGGGAATCACATCAATGCCGTTGTCTCTGGCATAGCAGAGTAATTCACGTACCTCTGCGCTATTCTCGGGCACTGCCACAGCGTCGGGAAAGCTGTCTACATCACCGCTGTGCATGGCCAGCCAGTCGGGTAGGCTTTGGCCCCGGGCATGACGCACTCGGGTCTCTGGGTCTGCACTGATAAGCGGGTGGGCGGGGGCTTTCGAGGCCGGCACTTTAGCCATAACCTGTTCCAGTGTTGCCTCACCTAAGGGGGTGGCTGGTCCTACTAGTGCCTGCAGCAGATTGCGCAGACCACTATTGAGTTCCATCAGCAAGTCGCTGTTTTCATTTCCCCAGCCATTCCATAGACGCATAGTGAATACCTTATTATTAGAGTTGTTTATTGAGACTAAGCTTTGTTGCCTATGATAGTCTGCAGTTAAATTGGGTCACTGTCAGGTGACGACAGCTGTGTCACTATTTCGGTCAGCTGCATACACAGGGGGCAAAAGATGAATCAAGTCGTCAGTAATGGGTTAGCCTCGGCACCTGCGATTAAGCAATATGTTAAGGCTGCCGAAGCCTGCGGTGTCGATATTCAGCCTTTATTGGCTGAGGCTGGAATAGATCCCAAGATGCTCGAAGACAATAATCGCCATCTGCCCAATGCCTGTATGGAGAGGCTCTTAGCGCTGTTGATTCCAGCAAGTAAAGACCCCTGTTTTGGTTTGCACGCTTCACGCTTTGTTGAACCGGCCTCATTTAGTGTGCTCGGCTACATCTCCATGAACTGTTCGACCCTGCGGATGATTCAGGCAAAAATTCCGATCTATGAAAAAATCGTTGGTGATATGGGCGTCACCTCCTTTGAGACTGCCCATGGTGTTGTCTTGCAGCGCTGGCAATGTCTGTTTACCGATCCCGCGGTGAAGCGTCACGAGGTGGAGAATGTGCTGGGCTCTTGGGTCTGTTACGCCCGGCAGTATCTTAACTTTGATCACTGGGACAGTGTTTGGTTTGAGCATTCGGCGCCGGAAGACCCAGCATTGCTGGCAGATTATCAGGAAGTTTTTCACTGTGAGGTGCTGTTTGATCAGCCCGCCAGTGGTATTCGTATTCGCGAAAGCTTGCTCGATGAAGTGCTGCCTCAGGCTAACGCAGAATTACTCGAAATGCTGTTGGCTCATGCCACCAAATTATTGGCCGGGCTAGATCAAAGTCAGCGCACTACCGATCAGGTAAAAAATATTCTACGATTGATGATTAATCAGCAACCACCTTCCAGTGAAATGATCGCCGAAAAGCTTGGCATCAGCAGTCGTACCCTACAGCGCAAGTTGAGTGAAGAGGGCACCCACTACAAAGATGTGCTCAATGAGCTGCGCTATGAACTGGCGACCTACTTTCTGAAAAATACTGAGCTGACTCTAGATAATATTGCCTATGAACTGGGTTATGCCGAGGCTCGCTCTTTCTATCGCAGCTTTAAGCAGTGGACCGGCGAGACCGCCGGGTCCTATCGCTCAGCCCATACAGCTAATTCAAAAGACTGATTATTTCTTTAACAGACCCTGCTCAGTGGCCCATTGCTTTGAGCGGGCCATTCCCTCTTCAAACGAGACTTCAGGTGCCCAGCCGAGAATTCGCTGGGCTTTCTCTATGCTGAACCAGCTTTTGGTCGATAGCTGAGCCACTGTGGCAGTAGATGCTTCATTGACACCACCGGTTAGGTTGGCAAGTTTGGTTGCCAGATTGGCAGCAATCAGTGCCACTCGAGTGGATACCACCATTGGACCTTTCTTATTGAGCCAGCTGTAGTGGTGACTAAAAAACTCTTTACTGCTGATATAACCCTGGCATGAGAGATTAAATATCTCTCCATTGGCTTCAGGGCTGGCAACTGCCAGCACTATCCCGCGGATCAGATCATCTATGTAAGTGGGGCGAAAAAATCCTTCGCCCTTTTCTGGCAGCATAAACTGACCTTTGTGAATAGCCTCCAAAGGCAATATCAACCAGGGTCTGCTGTCCGGCCCGTAGACATCGCCTGGGCGTATAATCACGGTCTCGATATTACCCTTGGCGTGAGCCGCTAACACCACATGCTCAGAGGCGAGTTTGGTCAAGACATAGCTGCCGCCATCGGCATGCACTGGATGATCTTCATGGAGCTCACCGGCAGCAGAATTACCGTAGGCAACAATGGATGAAAGTTGCACGAAACGGCGAACATTATATTTTTCAGCGGCGGCAATGAGGTTGGCCGTGGCCTGTACATTGACCCGCCACATGTCGGCATCACTGAGGGCGTTGGAGACTAGTGCGGCAGTGTGAATAATGACATCACATTGATCGAGCAGCTCGGCAATGGTTTCGGGATTGCCAATATCACCCTCCACAATAGCCCCTCCATCACCGCGCAAGTCGACACCGACCACATCAATACCTTGCTGTTTATAGTGACGCATAAGGCTATTGCCAATAAAGCCATTGGCGCCTGTGATCATTACTTTGCTGAGTGCTTGCTCGTTCATATTGGTCTCTTTTATTCTTTTTATAATAGGTATTTTATCTGCAGACTCTGGGATGACTACTGCATATTGCTGCGGTAATAGCGCCCGGCAATTTTTGCCAGAGCCATTCGCGAGAGCAGGCGGGTAAGCGCCACGGTAATGCGATTCGCCAGTCCGGTAACAATGGTCGGTCGACCGGCGAGACAGGCTTCAATACCCTGTTCTGCAACCTCTTTCGGAGACTGCAGCATGCCAGCGGGCACCAACAACTTGCCCCCCTGATCTGGGTTGTCCATCATTTTTGTAGCTGTATAGCCGGGGCAGAGTGCGGTGACCGTAACCCCAGAATTACTTGCATTGAGCTCATCGTGCAGTGCCTGAGTAAAAGACAACACATAGGCTTTACTGGCGGCATAGACATTCTGATTGGGGATCGGCGTCCAAGCGGCGAGGGAAGCAACATTTAATATATGCCCACCACTGCGACTGGCCATGTTGTTAGCAAACAGGTGGGTCAAGGATGTCAGGGCGACAATATTAACGTTGATCATGCTCTCCTGAGCAGCCAAATCCAGATCGGTAAAGAAACCATTTTGTAATAGTCCGGCATTGTTGATTAGAAAATCCACTTCCAATCCCTGATCCTGAACTCGCTTAAAGAGATCCTGCGCCGCCTGGGGTGCGGCCAGATCTGCGGCTATAACAGTGCAGTTAATATTTGGATATTGCGCTTTAAGGCTCTCGGCAATTTCGTCCAGCAGAGTCTGGCGACGCGATACAAGGATTAAATTGGAGCCTTTATCGGCGAGTATTTTACAACACTCGAGACCTATGCCATCGGAGGCGCCGGTTACTAAGGTGGTTTTATTTTGCATAGTCTGTTCCACAGGATAGGTGATATTAATGCTTACATTAGGAGTCTTATGGTAGCGAAAAATGCAGGCTCTTCACTGTCATCAACAGTCAGAGAAGTGGCAATTTCGGACAGCGGCAGCTCTGTTATCCAGAGACTGTTTTACGCTAGTTATTGACAGGCATAAAAAAAGGACGGGGGATACCCGTCCTTTTTAAGTCTAGCTTTTTACCGTACTTACATAGAGCTTAGAAACTGTAGCTGACGCGTGCGCCCCAAGTTTCACCAGCACCCATATATCTCCAATGTGAACCAGCAGCCAGAGGAACATCGGCTGCACCTGAAGCAGTCATCTCATCAGTCACGTTACGACCATAGAGCATAATGTCCCAGTTTTCGCCGCGCAAACCGGTGCGCAGGTTGACCTTCTCGAAGCCGTCTTGATAGTCGACTGGATCCAGATCGCCGGTCATAAAGTAACCGTCGGTGAAGTTCACATCGACACTGGCAAACCAGACCAGGCCATTGGCGAGTGGGCGAGTGTAGTCGGCAAACAGCGCGCCGCTGTACTCGGCACCAATTTGGCCGCCAGCCAGATCTTGGCTTACGCCTATCTGTGGAGTGGTTGCTGTTGGATTGTCACCGAATGTTGCAGCACAGCCTCCAGCAGAGGTAACCGGGTCACCGAAGAGCAACTCACGAGCAGGGTCTCTACCATCCACTGCTGCGTTAGTTATAGCGATTCCTGCCAGTGCAGAAGTTTGCTCTGCAGTACAGCCAGCGCCGGGGAAGGATCCATACTCACCTTTAAGATAGGCAACATTGGCGCCTAACAGAAGGTTGTCACTAGCCTGCCAGGTGAGATCCAACTCAACACCATCAATATTGGATGTGGCTGCGTTAGCCACCACAAAGCCGTTGCCGACAAAGGTAGAGACCTGCTGATCTTCGTACTCGCTGGTAAAGACTGCCCAGTTAAAGTTCATCGATCCGTCTAACAATGTGTGCTTGCCACCGATTTCAAAAGATGTGGCAGTTTCATCATCATAAGCCCAGCCTGGACCAGGTGCATTACGGTCTGGCACTGTGGTGATATCCACACCTGGGACAATTGTCACCTGTGCAAGTACTGGCTTTTGATCGTCGACCGAGTTAAATCCACCGCTCTTGAAGCCCTCTGAGTAGCTGGCGTAGAACATACTAGTGTCAGATGGTTTCCATTCCATACTTACCGCAGGGATTACCTGATCAGTAGAGCGCTCATCATCAAAGGCATGGTTGTAGGTACCAAAAAGTCCAGCAGCGAGTGCTTCTAGCAACGCCGCATCACTGTCTTGCGATGCCAGTCCAGTAAATCCTTCACTGTTGTACGTCCAGCTAGTAGCCTTCTTATCTTCTTCGGTGTAACGCAGACCTGCAGTTAGGCTTAGGCTATCGGTCAGGTTGTAAGTACCCTGGAAAAATACAGCCCAGGCATCGGTTTCCTGTTCCCAGTTGGAAACACGTCCTAGAGACATCCATAAAGTCTCACCTGGGACGCCTGGTGCATAGTCTGTTCGTCCGCCTGTTAGCCCGCCGAGGCCATTAATGCCCGCAACCTGAGTTGGGTTAAAGGCCAAGAAGGTCGGTGAACCGGCAGCGGTGACTGCGCCAGTAGCTGGATCACGGGTCGCCAATAAGGTACCTGCCATAAATTCTGGTACGCCCAGGGTACCGTCTACAGCCACTATTCGGTCGATGGTTTGTTTCTGCTTTTCCCAGTAAGCACCGGTGATAAACGAAAACTTGCCATCAGTAGGCGAGGCCAGACGAAACTCTTGGCTGCTCTGTTTATAGTCTGAAATATCACTGCGGCCAATGAATCGAACCGGCAGACCGTCTACATCGATACCATCTTCATAGTCATAAGTTGCACGGCCAGTGACCGAGGTAAAGGTATAGCCATTGCCCAGCTCGATATCAATATTCAGTGATGTGTCCTGAGTGTTGGTGTTGGTACCTTCAGGCTTTTCAATGCCATTGTCACAGTCAGCTGACGAGCGGCCTAAGGAGGCTGCAAGGTCACAGCCGCCATAGCTTATTGCGTCTCGATAGGGCGTGTTGCCATCGGTGATTGAAGAGGCAAAATCGGGAAAGGCACTTGGGAATAGCTGTACTCCCGGCGCTACAAAGGGTCCGCCGAGCATTACGCCATACATGATAGCGTCAGCTTCACCAGGGTTTGCGACAGGTGAAAATTGGTTGATTGCAATGGTTGATCCGGTGCGAATCTGCTCACTTTCAGCGTGAGTGAACTTAACCGAAACATCGTCGCTTGGTTTCCAGTTGGCACTCAAGCGCCACATATTTTCGTCTGCACTTGGAGACTCATCACCGTTAAAGGCATTGGTCAGGTAGCCATCGCTCTGACGGTCTTTCATGGCGAAGCGCATAGCCAGTGTATCGGTCACAGATCCAGCGATATGGCCTTCAACAATTTGGCCATCAAAGGATTCTTTGGATACGCTGATCTTGCCGCCAAATTCGTCACCGACATTAGCCGAGGCCGAGGTGACGTTAATCGCGCCGGCGAGTGTATTCTTGCCGAAGAGGATGCCCTGAGGGCCACGCAGTACTTCAACCTGAGCCAGATCGAACATGCCGGTGCGAACTTGACGGCCCTTGGCCATATGCACGCCATCGACATAGAGACCGACGGACTGTTCAAAAGACTGCTGAGCGCCTGGGCCGACACCGCGCATATAAATGCCGGTAGCAACCGCATTTTCTGAGATGCTCAGATTAGGCACATAAGTGGATAGGTCCGCGAAGCTGTTCATGCCGGCTTCAGAGATCTTTTTACCGCTCACGGCGGTCATTGAAATGGGCACATCCTGAAGGCTTTCTGCGCGTTTCTGCGCAGTAACGATAATTTCTTCAAGTTGGGCCGAATAGGCTCCGCTGGATACTGTTGCTATAGCTAGCGCCAGGCTACTTAGTTTAAGAAATGAATTTCTCTTCATTGATCTTCCCCTCGGTGGTATTGAAAGCGGTTTTTCCGCATTTATAATTTTTATCTGGGGTTATAAGTCTCCATAGACATGCAGTTTGCACTAACACCAAACCTAAGCCGCTTAACTTTATATTCACAATTGAATATAAGTCAATACAAATATATTCGAATGTGAATTAATAAGAGAGGCTGGATTAATCGAAGATAGGGCTAAAAAAACGGGTTGAAAGGGCTTTTAGATACTGATGAGATCTGAGATCTGGGTGGCAACGGCTATAGAAACGTTATTGCTGAGACGTAAAAAAGGACGGGGGTTACCCGTCCTTCTCGTTCTAGCCTTTTTACAATAGTTACATAGTACTTAGAAACTGTAGCTGAAGCGTGCGCCCCAAACTGCACCACGAGCCATGTAGCTAAAGTGAGCACCACCGGCTAGAGGAACGTCAGCAGCACCAGAAGCAGTAATCTCATCGGTGATGTTGCGACCGAATAACATTACATCCCAGTCGTCACCGCGGATACCGGTACGCAGGTTAACTTTTTCGAAACCGCCCTGTATATCGATTGGATCCAAGTCACCGGTCATGTAGTACATGTCGGTGAAGTTAATATCCATTCCAGCGAACCAGACCAAGCCATTTGCCAGCGGCTTAATGTAGTCAGCAGTGATCGAACCGGAGTAATCTGAACCCAACTGACCGCCAGAGATATCCTGAGATGAACCTGATGCATCGCCATTGCCTAAGAACTGCTGCTGACAACCCAATGCTGAGGTGACAGGAGAGCTAGAGGTCAATGTGCCCAAACCTAACAGGGCCGAGGCCTGAGTTGCAGTACAACCTGCAGCGTCGAAGTTACCATAGCTGCCATCGAGGAATGCCATGGCCAGGCCTAAACGCAATTCATCAGTTGCCTGCCAGGTCATATCCATCTCAATACCCTGGATTTCAGAGCTTGCGGCGTTAGCCACAACAAAACCCAAGCCGACAAAGGTCGATACCTGCTGGTCTTCATATTCACTGTTGAAGTAGGCCCAGTTCAAGTTCATGGAACCGTCCAACAATACATGCTTACCACCGATTTCAAACGAGCTTGCACTCTCATCGTCGTACTCAAAACCTATTCCTGGAGTAGTACGTAGGACCGTTCCGTCTGCTGCAATTTCAGGGTTCTGATCATCTACAGAGTTAAAGCCACCGCTCTTGAAGCCCTCAGAGTAGCTGATGTAGTACTTACTAGTATCTGATTGTTCCCACTGCAAATTTGCTGCTGGGATAACCTGGCTAGTAGAACGTTTCTCGTTGAAATCGTGCGCCCAAACGCCAAAGGATGCAGCTTGAAGCGCGGCTAGGAATGGCGTTTCGTTTGGCGTTGCCAAACCAGTATAACTCGCGGTCAGATCAGCTTTAGCAAAAGCTTCCTTGTCTTCTTCGGTGTAACGTACACCAGCAGTCAGGGTGAGAGTGTCAGATAGGTTATAGGTACCTTGCAAGAAAACAGCCATGGTGTCTGTGTCAAGGTTGTACTCGCTTACTCGACCGGCTTGGTTCCACATAGCCATTCCGTCTACGCCCCAAAAAGCATTAACGGTGCCGATGCCTGTAGGTGTTCCCATCCAAGCTCCGATGGTGGCAGGATCAGTAATGCCCTGTGCCCCAAGGATGGCGCCAGCAATTTGCTCCTTAGAGAATGCTAAGAAAGAGGCTGTGCCATTGGCTGGATTTCCTAGGCCAGTGATGAATTTCATCAGGTCAGGATTTCCTAAAGTACCATCAACAATAACGGTACGGTCAATGTTTTGCTCTGCTTTAGACCAGTAACCGCCAGCCACAAACGAGAAGTCTCGATCCGTTGGAGAGGCTATACGGAATTCCTGACTTGTCTGGCTATAGTCAGAGATATCGCTGCGACCCACAAAGGTTACTGGCAGCCAATCTGCATCCATACCATCTTCATAGTCATATTTGTTTCGGCCTGTTACTGAGTGCAGGCTGTAGCCATTGTCCAGATCGATATCGATGCGTAATGCGGTGTCGCTAGTTTGAGTACTAGTGCCCTCATACTTTTCCTCGAGGCTGCTCATGTCACGGCCCAAAGACTGAGCCAGAGCCAAGCCGCCGATAGAACGGCCATCACGGAATGCGCCAATTTCGCCAGAAGCGACGTCAGCTGCATAGTCTGGGAATGATGTGCCCATTACAGCGAACATAACTTGATTTGATGCAGGAATATTAGCCTCAGGCGCAAACGTTGTTACCATTCCAGGCCCACCAACGCGTATAAAGTCGCTCTCACCATGAGAAAACTTAACCGATGTACTCTCATTCGGCTCCCACATAGTGGTGAAGCGCCAGATAGTCTCGTCGGTAGTCGGCATGGCAGAGGGTGCACCATTGGAGCCGTTGGCAAAGGTGTTATCCATATAGCCACCGTCTTTGCGGTCTCTAACGGCAAAGCGGAAGCCGAGGTTGTCAGCAGGAGAATAGTTAAGGTGACCTTCCATTAACTCGCCATCATCGGTTTCCATAGTCAGGGCAACTTTACCTGAGAAGCCTTCACCCATTTCAGGTTCAGCAGTGGTGACGTTAATCGCGCCGGCCAATGTGTTCTTGCCGAACAGAATGCCCTGGGGACCACGCAGTACTTCTACTTGCTGTAAATCAAACAGACCGGTTCTGATCTGACGGCTCTTGCCGTAATGGACGCCGTCTACATAAACGCCTACCGACTGCTCAAAAGACTGGTTAGCACCAACGCTGATACCGCGCATGCTAATAATGGTGTTTACCGCATTCTCTGAAATACCTAAGTTAGGTACAAAGCCTGAAAGTTCGGCGAAGCTTGTGATGCCGGCATCTTGCATTCTTTCGCCAGTAATGGCGGTCATGGAGATGGGTACGTCTTGAAGGCTTTGAGCGCGTTTCTGCGCGGTTACAATAACTTCTTCAAGCTGGGCAGCGTATGTCCCGGTTGATATGGTTGCTATGGCTAATGCCATGCTACTAATTTTAAAAAATGAGCTTGTTTTCATTGGTCTTCCCCTGATTGCTATTGGAGCGGTTTTTCCGCATTTATAGTTATTCTTTCTTAGCTGAGAAGACTCCACTACACGGCTTGCCTAGTGCTGCGAATGGATGGGTTTAAGTCTTTCTAAAAGTGGAGTTTCCCAGGTGTAATTATTTTTATTATTTGGGTGAATGGGCGCCTTATTTATGTTTTTATATGGCTGAAAAATATTCTCAAAAATCTATCTTTTTATACGTTTATAATTATTATTTTTTAACCTTATTGTTCGGTTTTTAGGCTGTTTTTAACTGACTTTATTTCATTGTTAAAAATATTTAGTTTTATTGTATTTATTATTAGTGTTTTTTAACTAAATTACATTAAGTAAGAGGATTAACGCGGTTCTTATATGCAATCTAATTAAAGCTGAGAAATGTTACCTCGAACTCATAGTAGCCAACATCGATGCTTAAGCACTGTCATAAAGCGACTTTAACCTGTCTATTTCAGACAAATGTCGCTTATGGAGACTCGAGTCACAATAAAAGCGAGAAATAATTCGGATGTGAATAGAAATTAAAATATTATACTTTTTTATTTATATTTGAATAAATATGAAAAACACATTGTCCTAATCAAGAGTGAATAGATACTGTCTATTCATAGTTGATTAGATTTTTCAGAAATAAATATTTAAGGTAATAAATAATTTATAGGCCGCTATTTCAAATATCTTATAT
>Ga0209815_1001411_pt1 | contig 15762 bp, 14 predicted proteins | sample CoawatmetaG00DNA_FD_187507 | JGI IMG/M metagenome (GOLD analysis project Ga0209815, IMG submission 187507) | Marine microbial communities from the West Antarctic Peninsula - Coastal water metaG002-DNA (SPAdes) (version 2) | ecosystem: Environmental > Aquatic > Marine > Coastal ...
TGCGTTTGGCGGTTTAATATCTCTTAACGATATAGCTCTAATGCTGGGCATAATTTTTGCCGCTCTAACTTTTTGGATTAATAAAGAAAGCCAGAGAAAGCGCTTAGAACTTGATATGCAAAAGCGCCAAGAAGATGCAGAGTTTCATAAAGCAAGAATGGTCGAGCTGTTAAAACAAGACAGCTTAGAAATGATTGAGCAGCAGCCATCAGCTAATGATGATAAAGAGGTTTCTGAGAATGTCTAAATTCAAAGAATACGATTGGTCAGGCTACACAACGCTTGAACGATTGTACTGCTATGAATTTATGGTTGATAGAAGTAAAGGCGAAGCAGCTATTCGTGCGGGCTATAAAAAGCAGGCAGCAAAACAACAGGCTACGCGTGTATATAAAAAATGTGAGTCACGCATTAACGAAATGCTTAACGACTTAACTGAGCCGCATAATGTAACCGTAGACCGCATTGTTCAGGAGCTTGCAAAAATAGGTTTTATGGACGCACGTCAGTTCTTTGATACCAGCGGCAATCCTATTCCAATACAAAACTTAAGCGATGATGCAGCCAGTGTTATTGCTGGCATGAAAGTGCGCAGTGAAAGTGATGGTGATGATGGCGAAGTAGCCACAATTACTGAATACAAGCTCAATGACAAGATTGATGCGCTGCGCCTGTTAGGCCAACACAAGCAAATGTTCACTAAGAAGCTCGTTATTGACGATAAGCGCCCGCTTGTTGTTGTTAAAGATATGACGGGTCGCAAGAAGAAAGAGCAGTAAGCGCGTGTGTCTCAAACTACTTATGAATTTTTGTATGCGCCGCAAGGTGACGTACTCGATCAGTATTATGTTGGACGTGACCGTGTAACGCTGATTATGGGCCCGCTTGGCTCAGGTAAAACAACCGTATCGTGCATGCGTGTGTTTGACCAAATATGTGAACAAGCGCCGGACGCACACGGCTCGCGCAAAAGCCGTTGGATAGCGGTAAGAAATACGTACCCTGACTTAACAGGCACAACAATAAAAGATTGGTCTGACTTGTATCACAACGAACACACGCAGTTAGGCAAGTTTAATAAGGACTTTCCACCAACCCATTATCTAGACTTTGATCTGGAAGATGGCACGCGAGTAATTGCAGAGGTGGTTTTTTTGGCATTGGATAGGCCCGACTCAGTAAGGAAGCTGCGAGGACTACAGGCCACAGGGTTTTGGCTAAACGAAGTCAAGGAGCTAGACAAAGCCATAGTTGATATGTGCGATGGACGACACGGACGTTATCCCAAGGACGTAGCGCCAAGCTGGCATGGCATTATAGGCGACACTAACGCGCCTGATACCGATCACTGGTATTACGAATTAGCAGAAAAAGAACACCCGAAAGGCTGGACATTCTTGCGTCAACCAGGCGGTGTGATTGGCACAGTAACGGGGCCACCTAATGCACGCGTTACTACATGGGAGCCAAATCCAAACGCCGAAAACATTAATAACCTGCCAGATGGTTACTACATTAACCAAGTGCAAGGTAAAAAGGACGATTGGATCAGGGTTAACCTAGCCAACGAATACGGCAGCGTATCAACCGGCAAGCCAATTTATCAAGGTGTGTGGAATGATGCAGTGCATGTATCAGAACACAAGCTATTACCTATCCCGCTAGTGAACAAGCTTTTACTTGGCTTTGACTTTGGTAGAACGCCAGCGTGCATTATTGGGCAGTTGATGCCTAACGGTAAGTTACGAGTGCTGCGCGAGCTAATAGCAACCAGCATGGGCATTCGGTCATTCATGGACCAATCTGTGATCCCATGCCTTAAAAAAGACTTTCCAACGTTTAATATTAAAGATATGGAAGCCTACGGCGATCCAAGTGGCGTTGCTAAGTCAGGAAACGACGAGAACAGCCCAATCGGCATATTAAACGACGAGTACAAGCTAACTACTTACCCAACGGCCACAAACATTCCCCTGCGCCGCTGGGAGTCTGTAAACGAATTTTTAATGAACACCATTGACGGCGTGCAAGCATTTGAGCTTAGCAGGTGCTGTGAAGCGATCCGCAAAGGTTTTAACGGCGGGTATCAGTTTAGACGTTTAAATGTAAGTGGCGAGAAGTACGCAGAAGCCGCAGACAAGAACAAGTTTTCGCATCCACACGATGCGCTGCAATACCTTGCCCAAGGCGCGCAGGGTGAAATTAACTACGCATGGTTAGACCAACACTTAGCCAACAGCGAAAGCAACCAATCAATTATAGCTGATTCAGTTAGCGGGTATTAAATGAAACCAGAACCGAAAGACTACGAGCACGATTACGATAAAGACAATAAAATCGATATGCTTGCTATGGAGCTTGAGCGCCAGTTAACGCAGGTTATTAACGATCGTACTGTGATTGATAGCCGCATGGTGGAAGATTTAAAAAATTACCATGGCAAATTAGACGACGAAACAATCGACGCGCTTAAAAAAGCAAAGCGCTCGCACCCATTTATAAAGCTTACCCGCGCTAAAACAAATGCAGGCGAGTCGCAGTTAGTTGATTTACTGTTTCCTAATGACGATAAAAACTACGGCATTAAACCCACGCCAAAGCCTGATTTAGCAGCAAAGCTTGACGATGAAACCCCTGTAGATCTAGGTGATGGTCCTTATCAAAATGATGATGATGGGGAGGTGGTCACGCAAGGCGACTTGGCTGAGCGAGAGCTTGAAATAGCCAAAGAGCGCTGCGAAAACATGGAGCTGACTATTGATGATCAGCTAATTGAAACCAAATACAACAGCCGATCACGTAAAGCGATACACGATGCGTGTGTAGTTGGCACCGGCATATTAAAAGGTCCCGTTGTTATGGGTAAGCTAAACAAAGCTTACACAGAGCAAAATGGTGAATTTATCCTTGAGCTAAAAGAAGCGTTTACGCCAGGCGTTGAAGTTGTGCGCCCTTGGGACTTTTTTCCTGACTTATCAGCCAGTGAAATAAGCGAAGCCGAGTTTGTATTCGAGCGCCGCTATATGAGTAAGCAGCAAATAGCAGAGCTACCACAGCGCAAAGGCTTTAAAGCAGATCAGGTTAAGCGCGTTCTTAAAATGACCTCACAGCAAACGCAGCATACAACCAGTTACCAAGATGATGTTCGCAAGCTTGCAGGGCTAAGCGACACTATTAACGATAGTCGCTATGAAACATGGGAATACCACGGCCCTATAGATAACGATGTGTTAATTGATGTGGGCGCAATTGACTTACCCGAAGATGAAGAACAAGCGCTTGCGTTTATTGAAGAAATGAGCGGCGAAGAAACCATGGCGACCGTGTTTTATTGCGGCGGTATTGTTATGGGCGCACGCGTTCACCTAATGAGCTACGAGGGCTACATGCCATATCGTGTGTTTAATTGGGAGCCTGACGACTCAAGCATTTTTGGTTACGGCATACCGCGCATGGTGCGTGACGAGCAAGGTATTTTAAATAGCACGTGGCGCATGATGCTTGATAACGGCGGCATTACCGCAGGCCCACAAATTGGCGTGAACAAAAAACACATACAACCTGCCGATGGCAATTGGAACATAACCCCATTTAAACAGTGGAACATGACAGGCGGTACAGACGATATACGCAAAGTATTTACAACCGTTGAGTTTAACAGCCACCTAAACGAACTACAGGGCGTTTACCAAGTTGCTCGCGTGTTGTTTGATGAAGTATCAGGCGTGCCAATGCTACAGCAAGGCGAGCAAGGCCAATCAACTCAAACACTAGGCGGCATGAGCATGCTAATGAACGCAGCTAATACAGTGCGCAGGCGCCAAGTAAAAGATTGGGACGATAATATTACCGAGCCGATGATCAGTGACTTCTATCACTGGAACATGAGCTATAACGATGACAACAGCATTAAAGGCGATTACCAAGTAGATGCTCGCGGCACTAGCGCGTTACTCGTTAAAGAAACTCAAGCACAAGCGCTTACTAGCTTTATGAGTGTGGCAGGGAGCAACCCTGTATTTGCACCAGTGCTACAGCTAAAAGCGGTTGATATATTGCGCGAGTGGGTTAAAACACAAGGCTTACCAAGCTCTATTATTCCAACTGATAAAGAGCTTGAGCAATACCAAAAGCAACAAGCAGAACAAAATGAGGGTCAACCACAAGATCCCGCCATGATGGTTGAGCAGCTACGCATGCAGCAGCTACAAGCTAAGCAAGAATTTGACTCGCAAATGTTTGACAAAAAAGCCCAGCTAGATAGCCAAGAGCAACAAGCAAACATACAAATCAAATACCAGCAACTAGCCGCTGAAATGCAAGCACAGCAAAGCAAAGAGCGTGTTGAGCTAATGAAGCTCACGCAAAATGAAAAGCTAAGCAGTGAAAAGTTAATTGTTGAGCTGAAAAAAGTACAAGCTAAAAACGAGCAAGATTGGGCCAAGTTTAGCGCTGAGCTAAAAATAAAACAGCAAGCAGGCCAAACGGCTAACTACGGACTTGATTAATTATGAGCTTTGTAACAACCAGCACATGGGTAAAAATTAAAAAGCAGCTAAACGAAGATAGGCACGACTTAGTTGAGCAGTTAATACAATCAAATATAGAAAAACAATCCGACCAACTGCGCGGTAAAATACAGCAGATTGACGACATACTAGACGGTTACCCAGCCCGTTTAACACAAACAGAATCAGACACGTAGCATTTAGCTATCTGTCAAACAGAACCCACGCATTGCCGTGGGTTTTTTTATGACTGCAAGAAAGCACTCACAGGAAAAAACCATGAGCAATCAAAATGAAAATCCGAATTCTGATCACGAACAAGAACAGGATGCGGCAGCGTTATTTACAACACTAGCAAGCCAAGACTCTACCGACTCTGAGCAGACAAGTGATGATAATACGCTGGACAACAGCGAAGAAAACTACAGCGATACTGATACAGAAGAAAACGACCAAGGCCAAGCCGATGAGGACCCATGGTTGCAAGTAGATGAATCACTACGCAATGAGTTTTTAACGCTACAGGCTAACCATAGCAAGTTGCAAAACGACCACAAGGCTAACGCTGGCCGTGTTCAGGCGCTTAATAACAAAGTGGCTGAGTACCAAAAGCTAGTTGAGGGTGCAGAGCAACAGGGTAAGCCAACCGGTGACGGCCCTACAGCCGACGACCTTGAAGGTATGAGCTTTGAGGAAGTTGAAGAAGAGTGGCCCGAAGTAGCCGGCTATTTAAAGAAACAACTAGAACGCACGCAGCAGCAGCTAACGCAGCAATTTGAAGAGCGATTAAACCCGCTCAACGAAATGCACACACAGCAGCAGCAAGCGCAGCAGCAACAGCATGTTCAATCTGAATTGCAACGACTCCAACAAGTACACCCTGATTTTCAGAGTATTGCTAGTGACTCGAAGTTTCACGATTGGGTAAACGCTCAGCCAGATACGGTTAAAGCCATGGCTGGCAGCTTACATGCCGCTGACAACATTGCGTTGTTGAATCTTTACAAAGGCAGTAACGGCAAAGGCCGCACTGCAAAACCGTCGTTATCCGATCACGCAACCATACCCAAAAAGGGCAGTGGGCGCCAAATACAAACCGATCCGAATAACGTCGATCCCGTCCAGTTATTTACACATCTTGCATCCAAGAAAAAATAGGAGCTTAAACCATGAGCAATAATTATGGTGATTTAGGAGTTGAAGCAGGCGTTTTTGCAGAAATGAAAATGCTAGAGCACGCTGAGCCAATTCTTGTACTAAACAAAATGGGCGATCACAAGCCGATGCCTAAAAACGCATCAAAAGTGATTAAATTCCGCCGACCTGTACCGTTGCCGTTAGCAACCACACCGCTAGCAGAGGGCGTTCGCCCTGCGGGTTCTAACTTTCGCTATGAGCGCGTGCAAGCCACGTTGCAACAATACGGCGATTGGATGGAGCTAACCGACGTTGTGCATGACTTGCATGAAGATCCAGTAGGGTCTGATATGGCAATGATGGCTGGCGAGCAAGCAGCCGAAACCATTGAAACCGTGTGTTTTGGTGAGCTAATTGGTGGCACTAACGTTATTTACGCTAACGGCGTAGCACGTAACGAAGTAACTGCAACGATTGGCCTTGGCTCTATTCGTAAAGCGGTTCGCTCGCTTATGTCTAACAAAGCTAAGCGCTTAACTAGCATCCTGTCTGGTTCGCCAATGATTGGCACTACGCCGATTGAAGCGGCGTTCGTGGGCATCTGTCACACGGATATTGTAGCAAGCTTACGTTCAGTGAAAGGCTTTGTGCCAGTGGCTGAATACGGCTCACGTAAACCAATTTGCGCAGAAGAAGTGGGCAGCATTGAGGATGTACGTTTTGTTGCATCGCCACTGTTTAACTCATGGGCAGACGCAGGCGGTGCTAAAGGAACAGGCGCTACCGAAGCGGTATCAACCACGGGCACAAGTGCCGACGTTTACCCTGTGCTTATTATGGGTCAGCACGCGTTTGGTCACATTGCACTAAAAGGCAATAAAGACGCAGGCGGCGCAATTAAGCCAATGGTACGTAACCCAGGCAAGCCAGAAAAAGGCGACGAACTAGGCCAAACTGGTTCAGTGTCTTGGAAAACGTACTACGTTGCTAAAATTCTAAACGACTTATGGATGGTGCGTTTAGAGTGTGCAGCGCTTGAGAACCCTCAAGACTAATTAACAACACCCAACCAAAGCCCAGCCTAACCCGCTGGGCTTTTTTATTATGCCATTGGAGCAAATAATGAAAATTACTTCTAAAACAAATAAAGCTGAATTAGTTGCATACGCAGCACAAGCATTGGGCGCACAGTTAGATGAAACAAAATTTAGCCGTGATGAGTTAATTGCCGAAGTTCGCAAGCTTGAAAAATCACTAGGCATTGCAAGTGATGATGCAGGCGATGACGATGCTGGTAACGAGGGCGATACTGGTAACGGTAACAACGCTCAAAACAATGACGATGCAGATAGCAAACAAGCGGCAAAGAAAAACCCACGCTTTGTATATCTGCGCATTCATACACCGCCATCAATTAACACTGATGAAGATGCCGAAGAAGAAACACACTGTATTGTGGGCTTTAACGGTAAAAACTACCAAATTCAATACGACGTAGAAGAGGGCGTAAAAGTCCCTTATGGCGTATACGACGTGCTTAAAAACGCAGTGCAAACCAAGTACCGCCGTGTTAAAAATAAGCGCGAAATGGAAGAGCGCAAAGAACAGCGTTACAAATTTAACGTGGTTAAGACTGTAGACTAAAAACATGACGTTTTTGGAGCTATGCCAGCGGGTTAGGCTAGAGTCGGGAATATCCGGCTCGGGCCCTGAATCTGTGCTTAATCAAAAGGCGATATTACAAAAGGTGGTTGAATGGGTACGTCAAGCCGATCTTGATATTCAACGCCTGCATGGTGATTGGTTTTTCTTATGGAGAATGGGCAACGCAAATTTAACTACTGGCATAACTGAGTACACAGGCGCGAGTTTAAACGTAACGGGCACATTACAAGACCTGTTAATGCTCGATATTAACGGCTATCCGTTACGCAACTATTCATGGAAAGAGTTTAAAGCAGCAAGGCGACAGCTAAACGAACAGCAAGGTTTACCCACCGAATACACGGTAAGGCCTGATAACGTGATTGTTATTAATCCTGCGCCAAGTAGCGATATTGTAGCAACCGCTGAATACTCTATTGCCGTTGAGCCACTGACCAACGACAGTGACGAGTCAGTTATACCAGAGCGCTTTCACGATATTATTGTGCACAAGGCGCTTATGTATTACGCAAGTCACGAAGAAGATGCCAGCTTGTATCAAGTGAGCGAGTCACGTTATGAGCAAGCGCTAAGTGAGTTAGTGGCCGATCAGCTACCGCAAATTAGCATAAGCGGGAGATTGTACTAATGGCAAGCAACACCAATGTATCAACCGTTGCGCTTGCTGGCGGGCTTAATGTAACCGCGTCAGATCAAATGCTTGCGCCAGGTGAATGTGTAGAGCTTATAAATTATGAAATAACAACAACAGGGCGCTATAAGCGCATGCAGGGGTACGAGCGTTTTGACGGACAACCAGCGCCAAGCCAAGTAGTAGCAGCTAATTTACCGGGCTTTCCTTTTCCTAGTGTTGAACAAGCCATAGCAGCTATAAAGGCAGGGCAGCAACAGCGCCGCGACTTAATCAACAAAGTGCCAGGGGCGGGCCCCGTATTAGGGGTGTTTGGTTTTAATGGTGACGTGTTCGCATTTAGAAACACAGCCGACAACAGCGCCGCTAAATTGCACAAAGCAACACCTACCGGCTGGCAAGAAATAACAACGCCTGCGCTATTACCCAATGGCTACTATGAAGTGCGCGAGGGTAATTTCACCGGTTCAGCAGGTACAATGGCTATTTATGGGGTGGATGGAAAAAACCCTGCATTTACGTTCGATGGTACAACGTTTACACAAATACCCAGCATTATTACGCCAGACGCACCAACGCATTTAGATATACTGCCAAGCCAAATTTTACTGCTTTCCTTTAGAGGGGGCAGTTTTTTATATTCAGCAGTAGGCGATCCTTTTAAGTTTAGCTCTGTAGATGGCGGCGGGGAGATAGCCGTAGGCCAAGAAATAACAGGCATTGAAGTGCAGGCTGATGCGACAACCGCTATTTTCACGCGAAATAAAAGCTATGTGCTTTATGGTTCAAGTGCAGCAGACTTTCAGCTTAAGTCTTTAGGGCTGCGCTCAGGCGCACTTGAAAAAACCATTCAATCAATGGGCAGCTCAATCTATTTAGATGATAGAGGGTTAACACGCCTTGAACGCGTGCAACAGTTTGGCGACTTTGAGGGCGCAACAATAAGCCAAAAAGTACAAACTTTACTTACCCAGCGTTTGCAAAACGTTAAAGCAAGCATGATCAAACGCGAAAAAAACCAGTACCACCTTTATTTTAGTGACCAAACCGCGCTTACACTTACCTTGTACGGTAGCGAGGTGATGGGGTATACGCAATTACGCTTAGGGTTTACACCACACAGCACATGGTCAGGCGAAAACGCGCAAGGTAAAGAGTCGTGCTACATAGGTGGCGAAGATGGCTACGTATACCAAATGGATAGCGGCAACAGCTTGGATGGTGCTGTGTATGCCAGTTCATTCCAAACAGGGTTTATGAGTGGTGGCAAGCCTGAATATAAAAAGCGCTGGCGTAAACTGGTTATAGAAATGCAAAGCGTAACGCAGGTAGATGCGCAATATAAATGCTATTACGACTATGCAGATCCTAACATACCACTAAGCGATACCTTGCTTGGTAGCGGTGCAAAGTGGGATTTAAACGAATGGAACAACGCACTTTGGGGCGGGGCCAATACATCATGGAGCGATTTATATATTGATGGCGTTAGTCGCAATATGGCCGTTTACATGCGCTCAGAGTCAGACTATTACCCACCTTACGAAATGAGCCTTTTATTTATTCACGCAAGCCCACGCGGGCGCAGGAGATAATATGAGCTGGCAACCATGGACGTTTACCGATCCGTTTATAGCATACACACCTATACGCGCCGAAGAAATGAACCCAAACTTAAACGGGATCAGCGCAAGCTTTAATTATGTAGCCGATGAGCTTAATAAGTTTAGGCCGCGCATGCCAAGTAACTTTAACGGCAACATAGAAATACAAGACTCAACGTATATAAGCACACTGCTTGGCGTAGATGAAAACGGCAATATGGCACTGATTGATCAGTCAGCATTTAAAGCGGCAGGTGATAAAGATTTCACCATTAAAAAAAGCAGTGATCAGCAGTTTACTATAAGCGGTGATAATCATGCAGATTGGTTCATGCTTAATTACGAAGCGGTTAACGATGAAAATATTGTTGTTGTAGTTGGTCCCGCTATTACCAACGTTGACGGCGTAGATGCAGCCGCCCCCGCTACCACAATTATTTTTACCCAAGACAGCGCAACCCCGCTTATTTTTGTCCCGCTAGAGGGGGTAACCATTAAATCACCTGGCTTACTAAAAGCCTACGGGCAAAATAGCACAGTAACTCTAATAGCGGTTGATCAGTATACGTGGGTCCTTGGTGGTGACGTGCTCCCAGCTGAGGCTATTGTTTAATGCAAAAAGTCAGCAGAACCATGCTGGCAGTGGTGGCCGCTATTCAAAGTGGTGCACACACAAGGCGCAAACCTAAGTATATAAAAGAGCAGGCGCTAGTGAGCCTCTTATACCCATTAATATCAGCCCAAGAATTAAGTGTTAGTACAGATTGGGTGGGAGGCGGAAAGTTTTTAGGCGCCGTTAAATTTAGCAGTGTAAATCATAGAAATTCAAATATAGCGATAGAAGCCAACTTACGTCGAACACTTTTTAATTTCTTTATGAAAGATCCTGTGGATACAGCAGAATACTCAGCAAGTGCTTACCTAGAAATTTCACATTCTGGTTCCAAAGATGTCGATGTAGATACTAGAGAAATTGGAGTAGAAACAGCGAATTACACAGCAACAGCAGATATAAGCCTGTCACACTATGCAATAACATATGTAAGCATAGAAATTCCTGATACTGATGCAGTTATTTACAACGCATCAGCAAGCATAACTGTTAAGGTAACATAATGAATGGCAATGTACGAATAAAGCACTTTGGTAGATTTAAAATAGTAATTGAAAACAAGGAAAAACAAACTAAAGTAGTTCATGATTGGCAGGACAATGTAGTACTGAAAAAAGTATTCAGTGCTCATCTTAGCACCTATCCTATAAGTACTTTATATTTATGGCTAGGTACGGGGTCTACAACCCCAACAAGCTCTGACAGTGGATTGGTTAGCCCAACGCATATGATGTCAGGCTCTTACAATCAAAGAGGCAATAGAATGTCTACAACCGTGGATAGAACCACGGGTATTATGAAATATACGACAGAGCAAGTGTTTACCGGCTCTACAGGGCAGGTTGTAGGTAATATAAGCGAGCTTGGCATGAGCGTTCGGTCAGGAAGTTATAACGACACCTATGTGTTTACAAGAGCACTAATTAAAGATAATGAGGGAAATCCAACAACCATTACATTAGGTGAATTTGACAAGTTAACCCTTTATTATGATTATGGTTGGGAATTTGATTTGAATCAAGAGTTACTAAATGCAACTTTTGACTATAAAGGGATTAATACCAACGTTATTGCAAAGTTTGTTGATTGGAATATGTCGCCAGTTCCTAATTACTACGTTTGGGCCGATACTGTGTATGAGGCTAACACACAAACTTACGCCCAAGATAATTACGCTATGATGCCGCTATCAGGGGGAAATAAGGGAGTGTTAGCAACGGGAGACTATTTAGCATTTATGGGATCGGCAGATCCTGAGATCCCACCTATAGACACTACTGACGTAAGTAACTTTTCAAAACAAAATACGCGGCTAGCATCGTTAGATAACAGCTCGTTTACTAGTACTGCGACAGCAAATGCGTTGACCATTGCAATGTCAGGAAGTAAAACTATAGCTGCTGGTAGCGCTTCAGGTTATATAACTGCGTTATTAACATCAGGAACAAATGATCCAACATCTAATTATTATGGAGGTAGGGTTGCGTATATGTTTAATCCCCCACTTGAAAAGTTAGCATCAGATTCAATTACAATTGAAGCGCTCTCTATATCTTTCTTAGTGGAGTGAAAATGAAAAAATCTATAAAATACTCATTGCTTATGAATGGCGCTACTTGTGCTGTTAACTCGAATAAAATCCATACATCTTATTTTAGTAAAGCACCTCAAGCAACTATGTATGTACAAGCTGGTGATGGGCTAAGCGATATGGATTTTAACGCGACAGCACTAGAAAATTATCAAGTTAAAATAGGAAGTGTTAACTACAGCGAAATGAATAAAGTAGTTAGTCAGTTAGGACAGACAGTAGTATATAACTTCAATTATACATGGGGCGTTGTGAGTGGAGGGTATGTAGGATCTTTGTGTGAAGTTGGTACAGGCTATAGAGACTCCTCGACAGACTTTGAAATGATAAGCAGAACAAGGTTTTTAGATGATAATAATGAACCTGTACTTATTGAGATTACCGAGTATGACGTACTAGGTTTAAAAATTGACATTGAGATACTTAAGAGCATTACATCTGAGGATGTTAGTTTTGAATTGTCTGACGGTAAAATTGCCACCGGAAAGCTGTATGAGGTTAATCTACAGAATTGGTTTCAAGATAATTTAGCATCTCCTTTGCCGTCATCAATATCTATGGTTTTATTCAATTCAACGAATTTAAATTTTATTAGTAGTGAAATGAATAAGCTCGAAGGTACTCTATCAGTGGAAAAATCCACTGCAACTGCTAAGACATCAACCAGCAGCTTTGATGTGCGTTCAGATAAATACGGTGCATACTTTCCACCAAGCGACAACTACACAGTAAGTTACTTAGGTTTGTGTGCTGGTAGCAACACGATTCCGCAAAACTACTATGTTGTTGTTGTTTTGGACGAACCTCTTTTAATTACAGAAGAGGATGAGTTCACCATAGCTATCACGCTAGAACAAACTGAAGGTGATATAAATGGCAATACCCAATAATCCGAATTGGTCAAGCCTAAATACTATAAAAGCGTACTCATTATCAGAAACAGGGCCGCAGCCTCCAAGGAATTTTAATGATGAGTACGCTTTACTAGTTTATAACATAGGGCTTGGCCCAATAGAATTAAGTGATTCACAAGGAAAGCTTGATAGCCGCTATTGGTTAGTTTTCCAAGATAGTGGATCCGTTTTAATATTGGCCTACAACTCTGACTCTTGGGGAAATCCTACTGTTTTATTTCAAGAACCTATAGAGATCAAAGCAATATCACTTACGTTTGATCAGTTAGGTCGTCCGATTGTGTTTTATTACATCAACGATAGTGATTTAAAACTATTTTGGTATAACCCGGTAACTGAGGTCAATGAAACGGTTGTAATCGCGCAGGGTCAAAACCCTGTGGCTGGGTTTGATGTGATTAATGATGCTGGTGCACCTTACTCTGATGCTATGCTATTTTATGTACGTGATGATGTTATTTACATGCGCATTCAGCGCGACCGCTTTGAAACAGAATATGTAACCCCATCAATAGGTAATAACGTAGAACTACGCAGCAGCGGCATGCGTGTTGATAACCGCTACCAAGTGGTTTACCGCCATGAGCTAACTGATTACGTACCAGAGCCGCCAGTACCACCAACGCCACCGGTTATAAATGGCGGTTACCGCTACTGCTTAGTGTTTGCGAGTTATTTTTTAGCAACCGGCCTTGATGTGCAAAACCCTGCAGTTGACCCTTTAGAAATAAGTTTCAATATAACAAGGTCGTTAACGCCAGAGCAAAAGCCATTTGAGCAAGGCACCTACGGCTTACTGCCAGAATGCAGAGATTACGCATTACCCATTTATAGCAGCGGGTCCACGCTAATAAATCATCCCATGCTTGAAAATAAGGTTCGCTTTGATAATAGCAAACCAGTAAACGCTTGGACGTATGTTAAACAAGACCCGCCAATCAAAATAAATAAGCGCATAGCCATTGAGTTTATTTACGGTAAAGATTTTAAGCTTAAATTATTTGTATGCTTTAACGGCAGAGTAACCATTATTGATATGGGGCAAACGCCAAGCGGCGAAAATCGCAAGCTTGCAGATGGGCACTATAAGCTTACCTTTATTGATACAACCGTGAGCGTGTATTTTAATAACGAACTTATTATGCAAAGTGAGTTTGATCGCGGCACCAACTTTACAGAGCAGCAACCTATACAAACGTTAATAGGCGGTACTAATTTTACTCAGCGTTATTTATTTAAAGGCTGCATGTTTAATTTAGCGGTTAAAACAAACGAGGTTGATGCGCTTTTTAAGCTAGACCAAAAAAATGAACTGGTACAAACACCACAAACAGGCAGCTCATTTTTAGAAATAATAAACCATAGGCGGGCTGATTGGGCTTACTATATTGTTTAACTTGGAATCCCGACCACTTTAGCCTATTATTTACCCATACTGCCTATATTACGTATCCCCTTTCCCTTTTAAGGTAACACCCCATGCAACAACAATTTAAACCAACTGCTAATCAGCAGATGGTGCAACCGCTTGCGCCTAAAAAAAAGGCGATAAATAAAACCGTAACCCCTATAAACAGAAATGACAAACCCGATGATCAGGTTGGATTTGGCATGCCTGTTAATGGTAATGGCATGGCAACCGATGCGCAGCCAAGCTATCAAGGCGGCGTAAAAACGCCTAGCTACTTAAAGCCTAGCAATGGCAAACCTGTGGATAAAATAAACATAGGCAAAGGTTTTGGAGCAGGCACGGTTGAAAATGGCAAGCCTGTGGATAAGCCCGGCTTTGGTATGCCGACAACACCAACACCGGGCAAACCAGCACCACCACAAACAGGCGGTGACATTCCTGGGCAAAATGGTGACAGTAATGGGCAGGCACCAGGCGCAGGGCAAGGATTAATGTGGCAGTCATTACAATACAATCCTGTTGGTGGCAACGCGCCAAAACCAGAGTACAATGCGCCAACAAATAATTACAAGCCTACAGAATACCAGTCGGTAACAGGCAATGCACCGCAGTTTGAATCAAATACACCGCAAACCGAGTTTACCGGCCGAGATTACCAAAGTAACGGCTATACCGGCGCGCAAGGTAAAACTGATTACCAGTACGACCCGCGCAGTGAGGCATTGGTGCAAAACCAAATCACAGGCTTGCTAGATCCAAATAGCGCGCTAATGCGAAAAGCCATAGCCCAAGCGCAAAACTACAGTGCGTCAAGAGGGTTACAGTCTAGCTCAATAGGCAGTGAAACCGCGCTATCATCAATGATAGATAAAGCGCTCCCTATTGCGCAGCAAGACGCAGGCGTGTACGCCAATGCAGATCAGGCGGGCTGGCAAAATTCATTTAACGCAGAGCAAAATAACTTAAGTCGTGAACACGACGCATCCATGTTCGACAAGCAAGGCGAGTTAAACACCAATCTGCAAAACGATCAGCTTAACTTTCAAAATGCGCAAAATAACGCTAACCGCGAGCAGCAAACAGAGCTACAACAGCTACAGTACAAGCAAAGCCTTGGTATGTTGGACGCTCAAGGTGAGCAGCGTATGCAAGAGCTTAATGCGCAGCAGTCATTCAACTTAAGCACACTAGATAGGCAGGCAGAAATACAGCAAAAACGCGATGAGCTAATGAATCAGTTTGACTCTATGAAAATGGATAAAGCGTATCTGCAAGACTTAGAAAAAACTAAGCTCACATGGGAAAAAGCAGACGCCGACTTTGAGAAAAACTTAAATGCCAACACTAAGATGCAATACCAAAACGCCACGGCCGATGCGTACAACCGTTACTTAGAACAGGTAGCGTTGGTATTTAGTAACCCTAACATGACTCCAGCACAACAAAATGCGGGCGTTAGCTACTTAAAAAATATGTTTGAGTCACAGCGCCAGCAAATGCAAGTTATATACGGTGTCACCGGTGGTAGCAGCTCAGGCCAGCAAACAGGCATTAGCAACCCTAATCAGCAAATTAAAAACCCATCACCAGGCACAGGCCCGCAACTGCCTATTATACCTGGCGGCGGAGGTGGCGGCGGTGGCGGCGGTGGCAGACCTGGCGGCGGTGGCAGACCTGGCGGCAATGTC
>Ga0209815_1001422_pt1 | contig 15696 bp, 15 predicted proteins | sample CoawatmetaG00DNA_FD_187507 | JGI IMG/M metagenome (GOLD analysis project Ga0209815, IMG submission 187507) | Marine microbial communities from the West Antarctic Peninsula - Coastal water metaG002-DNA (SPAdes) (version 2) | ecosystem: Environmental > Aquatic > Marine > Coastal ...
TTCTGCTTGCTTGATGATGGCCAGTATTTGACTATCAGAATAACGTGATTTTTTCATGTAGATCTCCTTCGTAAAGTTTACGAGAAAATTCTACTTTTGACCTCCGTTATTTCTCGAGGGGATTACCCGATGACAGTGTGATTTTGATCAACTACGAACTGGCAGGCTTCTAGTCTAGATTCAGGGCTAAAAGTGGTTATAGTACGTTTTTTCGTTGGCTCACCTAATTGATCAGAGATGGTCATAACATCTCTTTTAGGTGGCCAAATTCACCGTACCACTATACACTCAGTTTAATAGACTACACGTTGCTCTGCGTTGATACATTCTTATTCCAACATGAAACTGAGGGTACCTAATTTAGGTCATGTTGGATATATTAGATTTTATTGATTTTAATTATTAAGTTTTACCCCTTAACTACACTGTCCCATCCCATAGGTCACATCACAGAATTATGCTACAGCCTAAACATTTGTGTGTTACACACAAATGAAAACTAAATATGCTTAATCATGATTCAACGCTCAGTAACTCATATGAAAAAACTAATATGCTTGGCAAACAGCATAGATTTCTCCGAAAACAACATGGTGAGACACTATGAAAAGTCCAGAGGATTGCATTTCGTTTGAAAATTGTAGGAACGTATATTCAGTAAAGTGTGTAGTATCGAGCCGATACTCAATACCCATTTCTTTTTTGTAGACTGATATCCATTCCCTATCAATCATGGGCACTCGAATTAGTAACGTTTTTTTTGCATTATCTTTCCAGACTACATTTTTAACAACATTTTTTATAAAGCTTATTCTATGCTCTATGTGCTCCAATACATTGGACAGAGTGATACAATCTATTGGTCGAAAACTTCGATAATCGTAGGCTGTTGCGTCCGCACAGACAAAATCAACATTATCTTTCTGGACATTCTTTTTCGCTTCTTCCGTTAATTTTGGATTAATCTCTAACCCATAAACAAATAGGGCTTTTGAACTCATAAAATCTGCCATTGTTCCATTATTGGAACCTACGTCAAGGACTACCCACTCTGCTTTTATATTGTCAACAAACCAATCGACATATTTAATAATATTTTTTTTAGGATGAACACCGCCATTCTGTATCGTTGCCAACTTTGCAGACAATTTATATGAGAATGAATGTACCTTTAGCGATGATTTTAACAGCAATATGGAAGTGAATTTGTTAAGGACTAGCCTTTTGATAAAATCATTCATAATAATCATAGTCTATGTACTTGAGATTTGAAAATTAACTTAGCAAGCATTGATCCTACCTAATTGATAAGAATATGGATCATATATATCTTACTAAAAATTAATACGTTATATCAATTGCAAGCTCTTCCATTTTTTGACGAAGCTGGGCAAGGGACAGTAACTCGAATTTCCCATCATGAACTATAGGCGAATAATGGGCATGATAGATACGAGGCTTCATATGAAGTGAACCCAGGATGGCTTTGTTTCCTCTCACTTTCTCATAAACAGATTTGGGCCTAACGTTATACTCAGGAGGGAGATGGCATAACTTAACTTTACTCTCCCAAAGCGCTATTCTAAAACTAGGCTGATCCCAACCATTTGTCTGAGTAAGGTATTTGTAGTAGTAATCCTGCCAGTTCTTAAAAAGTTCTTTAACCTCACGAGAACTATTAAAGACCATAACACCCGTGTTAATTTCTGAAAATGAGTATGGGATATCTGAATATTTTTTTAATAATTTACTGTAATTTTCTCTCTTACGAGAATTACAAAAAGCCCCTGAAAAGTCATACCTATCCAAAATTTCAAAAAGGTCAGATATATTCTCACTAATAAACGTATCAGAATCAAGATATACAGTATTTTTAAATGGAGATTGAGATATATACTCTATTTTCGGTCTCTTAACTTTAGTGCTGATAACAAAAAAATAATCAACCTCAGATTGAAAAATATGTCTATATTTTTCCTCGGAAAAAACGCAAATTTTCTCCCCATTAACCTTTTTTAAACTTTTTATAGAATATATGCATTCTTCTGCATAACCATCTCCAGTAACAATATAGACAAAGCCATTATCTTCAGTATTTATTGAGTTATTAGATACTTCGCCCTGATGCCTTCTTAAGTAAAAAGATCTAATTACTCTGTAAGTAGGTCTAAATATTTTCTTTAAAAAGTCTTTCATCCTATTTTTCCCTATTAATAGAAAGTCGCTTTATTTTTCTGAGAAAACGGATGATTAATGGATCAGGCTTAGGCGTCACATACACTTGACCTTCCCAATACGAACGAGCTAGCTTGTTATCTAACTCCCGATGGATTATCTTATTCTCTTTTACATAACCTTCAAATTCTATTATTGGATATGTATCAAGAACTGTATTAATAGATGCATTATATAACGTAACGTCAGGTTTATTATTTTGAAATACAGATAACGCTAACTTATGTACATTTCTCATTTGATTATTTGTTTTGTATGGATTTGAAATATTTGCTCTATAATTTTTATCAAAGTGATTTGGGTCTGTTTCAGAACCAGTATCTTTTTTCCAGCCTAAGTCTGCTCCAACAAAAACAATTTCACTAAAGCCCATGTGATATGCCAACTGTAATGCAAGATTCATCGTTGTGCCAGATTTATCAATCCTGTCAACAATGTTAGTTGAAAACGATTCTTTCGTGATTTCACCACGCGCACCCGGACGCGTTTCGGATAAAGAATCGAACCAATTAACGTTTTTAAATATACCAGTCGGATCAATATATTCTTTAAAAACTGAAGCAACAAACGCTGTAGTAGAAGACTCTGATAATGCAGCCTGTACTGACGACAACCACTCTGATCCCCAAGTTTTATCTTTTACATTGGTGGAGGAAAATAAATAATAGGTTGGTTTCCAAAGTGAATTGTTTTCATAGATCATCGATATACGATTCATCGCAATAGTATTTTCACTTTTTAATAAATCAAGGTCAGTATTGGCTAAACTTGGGCCATTTCCTATTAAAAAAACTCTCTCCCCTTTATGCATGTCTTTATAACTTTCAAAAACCTCATTTTTATTTATTTTTTTACGTTGTGCAACCATAATTGTTCTTTTATATTTTAACTTACTTTTATCTTTATCTACTTTTACAACGTCAAAATTCAAATGTTCTAATATATCGGCAATAAGCTTTATTGAGGGTATAAAGTACAAATTATTATATTTATTGACTTTAGTTTCGGCTCCACCCCACTTACTCACTGAAAGGTGTGTGTCAAATGTTTTGAACTCCAGTATTAGAGTACTTCCAAGTTCAGCTATTCGTTTCAGAAAACCATAAGTATCGGGGACTCTGTGCAAGATACCGAGCCCCAATACTATATCAAATTCCTGGCCAGCCAAGTCACTGCCATAAATGTCAAGATTTTTGAACTCAACATTACTCACCCCTAATACGTGTGACGAAAATATTGCTCTATCTATTCGTAAATCATCAAGATCAACACCAAGAACGTTTTTTGCACCTAATTCAGAACATTTATTTGAATAATAGCCATCGCTACAACCTATATCTATGATCGACTTACCAGTAATATCTATATTTTTAAAAATAGATTCCAATCTTTTCCATTTGTTAACATTATGCCCAGGGCTACTTCGTATATTATCATTCGTTGTTATTCCAAATGGAAAGCTGTAGTTGTGATTCCACTCTTCAATTTTAGAGTACTCTTCAACCTTTTCCTGCAATTCTTGTTTTTTCATCATTTTTCACTTGTATATCTATCAAATATTTCCATTGCAACTTTTTTATTCAAAAAGCCACTTTTAACTGACGGCCATTGAGCAGCAGTACATTTATCGACAATATCGATATAAATATTATTCCTTTTTTTAATGAAAAAACTCATGCATTTTTTATTAAAAACTTCATTATTTTTTATATCTTGCCGCTTACAATATCCGCATTTTTCATACTTAACAATTACATTTTTTGTAGGATCCATAGCTCCAAGAACTGATGAGCGATGATTGCCACTAATGATATAAAACCTTTTAATATTCTTATCAACTAACCAATAACCAGTCATAAAACCAGCTTTTCTATCTATAAATCTATTTGGGACGTATCCATTGATTTGAACAGATAATACTATTTTTTTTAACTTAGTAACAACTTCAATTATTTTCCCATCGTCTCTTACACCATAAAAGTCCTCATTTACGAACATTTCATTAGGATGAGTATGTACCCAGGGTAAAAATATACTATTTGACTTATATTTGTCTAATTGAGCACTTTCTATCTGGTAAAAGTCCGCAAGAGTTTCTGGAATAAATCTTCCTTTTTTGTAATAGTCAAAAATAGCTGTATCTCGATACCCTATACTTTCATCAATTAATATCTGGCTCACTGTCTGCCTCAATGGATTAAGGTGAGATGATGACATAGGTAGGCGCCCTAAGTTACATACGTCTGAAGGTTTTATTATCGTAGTGGTTTCATTAGTCATTCGTTAAACTCAAAAATTTTTGTATCTCTAACCAGCTCTTCCATATCGAGTATTCTTTGAAGAATTCGATCAACCTCTACTCTTTCATCTTTTTGAACAGTGTCTTTTAGGTATCTCCACTGAGGCTCTTGTTTATGCCTTTTTGATACAAAACATTGCTTAGCAAATTCTTCCGAATCTCTGGTGCATCCATCTTTATACCCTCCAATGAAATCATCCAAATAAAAACTAAACCCAGTTATATACAACTTTTTCACATCATGGTTTAGTAGATCAAATATAGCGGCGAATCCCGTATTTGCTCGGCTTTCAACATTATCATTAACTAAAGAATATTTTTTGAAATCCATTATATGAAAATTAAAATTCATTTTGAATTTAATAACTGTAAACCAACTCACCATTTTATGCAGCTTGTTGGATTTACATTTTCCATTTATATCCGAGCCTGGGATAGTCGAAATCCACTTTATATTTCGATTTTTATAACTATTTACTTTAAGGTCTCCACCGTTATCTGGTGATTTTATTAAACAGCTGTATAATATATCTGTTCGTTTTCCGATATTATTTGAGTATTTATCAATTACCTCTATGCCTCTATTTATCCTTACCACTATATCAAATGAATCAATATATTCACCGGTATTGTTTTTTGATAAATATTCAGCTGGTCCTACTAATGCCACTGTTTTACCACTAAGATAATTTTTATATTTTTTATCAATCACTGATGATTTCCATTTGAATTTTGAAATATCCCTACTTTATTTTGCACAAAATTAATTAAATTTTCTTCTCCAAAATAATGAAAGGCATATTGTTTTTCTATTGGCCTTCCCATATCGTCTATCACAACAACACCACCTTTTTTCAATAACTTAAAGGCAGTATAAATACTTGACATCCTTCCAGGCCCTTTGAACGGCCTAGGGGGCTGATGTCCTAACGGCGCATCGACAATGATAAAATCATATTTTAAACATGACACGCGGTTAGGCAGGGATAACTCTAGTTTTTCTGCGGTATATCCAATATCCTTTTGATTCTCGACGGAAGTTTTGTAAACTATATGCTCAACTTCAAGAGTTCCATCATTTACTGAGGATATCCATTCCTGACTGTCTTCCAAAAAAAAAGTTACCCCTGCATTATTGATCTTACTCCATAAAAATGAATCTTCACCCAAACCAAAAACCAGCAGATTGCACGGAGATGATTGACTTAGTTTTTTTGCAACCGTGATGTATTGCTTTTTCGACATAAGTCCTTTTTTTTGTTTTTTCATCGTATTAATAAATTCAATATAATCAAAATTATTTGAATCATCTGATTTTTTTTCTTTAAATAAGTTTATTAGAAAAGAACCAATTATTTTTAACATGTAATATTTATTTCCTGAATGTTATTGATTAATTTTTTTGCCCACACAATTGGATCGTAAAGATCTTGTAAAGTATCAAATGCACTCTTGGAAATTTCATTTCTTTTTTCTGCATATGAGAGCTCTTTTAAGGCCTTTAGCCACCCATCTTTGCTAAAAACGGCATAGCCATTATCTGGATTCCCTAATATATGAAGATTACTTGGTGTTAGATCAGCAATGACTGGGATTCCGTGCTGGATGAATACGAACATTCTTCCAGAATTTGATTTGTTTTTGAATCGAAAAAAATAATCTGTATTGTATAACCCTCGACCTTTACTTGTTTTTTTAAATAGAGGTCGGTCGTCTGAAATATTCGGCACCACCCCAACATCACACTTCATTAACTCTTCACTAAATGTTTCTAAATTCCAGGCTATCATTTCTATGTTATTTATCTTAGGTTTACCATAAGTCCACTTTGGAGCCCCACCATTTGTAATAACTTTTAGATGTATGTCAACATGCTGGCTAAACTCTTCAATTGCTTGTTTTAAATGTGGGTTGAATTTACACAAGTGCGTATAACTGCCATGAACACCAATCACAATTCTGTCTTTTTGATGATGTATCTTATGAGAAATACCTTTATATTTACGCTCGATCAATGGGAAAATAAACACCTGATCATTTTTTGATAATGAATCTTTTTCTTCAACAGAACCTACAATAATAAAATCAGCCTTATATTTTACGTTACCTGTCGGATTTATGATTCCAATTAAATTATTTGGATATTGCTTTTTATAATGCCCATAATCATGCGTGTTAGACTTCCCTAGGATAATGACTCCTTTATTATTCAATGAGAGCGGTAGTTTATTAATGGATGACTTAACGCCAATGTCGTTGAAATATTGAGCTAAATCGTTAACCCATATCCTATATGAACCAACGTTTATATCTACTACAGATGTCACAAAATATATCTCAAGGTTTTTATTCATGTGACCCACTCATTTTTTTAAAGAAACTGCTTTTTACCATTAAATCTCTATAACTTCCTTTTTCAACAACAGCACCGTTATCTACAATATAAATTAAATCACAGTTTGTTAATGTATCTATCCGATGGGCGATCATGATAATTGTTATGCCCTTGTCGCCAGAAACAATCTCTTTAATTATCCTTTGCTCAGTTATCTTATCTAACGCACTTGTTGCTTCATCCATTATAAGGTGCCTTCTATCATGATACATAGCACGAGCAATTCCGATTCTTTGCTTTTGACCACCTGATAATTGAACACCTCTCTCTCCAACATTGGTTTCTAAACCATGTGGCAACCCTTTAATGTGCTCCTCCAAATGGGCCCGTCTCACACAGTCCCTAACTTTAGAGATGTTTATTTCATGTCTATGTTTACCAAAAGCTATATTTTCGGCAATAGTTCCATCAATCAGGAAAATATCTTGTGAGATAACTCCTATCGTATTTCTCCAAAACTGTGAGTTATTGACGTCTATATTCATGTCACCAACACTTATACTCCCCGTTGTTGGATATATAAGTGAAGCGATTAATTTAATAATAGTCGTTTTACCAGACCCAGATTCACCCATAATACCAACTATCGTTCCTTTTTTAAAAACAGCGTTGAATTTATTAATAGTGGGTTTTTTTTGTCCTGGATATCTGTACGACACTTCAGAAAATACTATGTCTCCTGAAATTTCTATTTTTGTTTTATCATCATAAATTTCATCAGTAAATTTCTCGTCATCATTGAAATCTGAGAGGATAACTTCTATTGCTGGACTGTTGCTTTTTATATTAGATAGTGATTCATATATACTTTGAAACATGGGCATTGTTTTGTATCCAGCCATAATAAATGCAGACAAAGTCAGTATTACAGTACCCATATCGTCATTTTTTAATGTTGCATAATACAAAATTATTGAAACCAACCCTCCCAATATTAATGCTTGAAATATTTTCGCCGGGGCCTGAGCTACAACCTGATTTATTGTCGTTGTATATGCTAATATTCTACCAGTATCCTGCATTTTTGAATTAAAATAATCACTATTATCACTTATAATGATGTCAGAAATACCGCCAAAGCTGTTCGTTATCACCTTAAACCTTTCTTTCACTGCTACGGATAGCACGCGCCCATTATTCAATAGCAACCCTCCAATTCTCATATGCAGGATAAAATATATTAGTCCAATAAAAAACATTAATATAATAGTCGATTTTGCGTTATATATTATCATTCCGGTCACAATTACGGTAACCATAAAAATATCTGAATTAAGTTGCATAAAGGCCTTAATCATATTTTTTAAACGTATCGCTTCTACTGTTACCTGCTTAGTTAGATATGAACTATTCCTAAAAATATGGAACTCATAATCTTTATTTAAATAATTTAAAAAAAGATTATCACCCACTCTAAATCCAACTTCATTTGCAAATAACGTTGTGAACCAAACCCTTGCAATGGATAATAAAGATGATATTAGAATTGAAATTAATACAATAATACCTGCAGTTAGAGTGAAATCTTCAATGGTTTTTAAACCGCTAAGTTGGTATAAATAAAGGCCCATACCACTATTAATTACATCTGGGTTCGATATTAGGTTAACAAGTGGCAACACTGAAAAAAAACTTACAGTTTCAATCGCACCACTTACTATAATTAATAGCTGTATAACTAAAAACTTATGGTGATACCTACCCTCAATTAGTTTAAATAGATGTTTTATAGTTCGAAAAAATGAATACTTTGTCACTTAAACCTCTGGAACTTTTAAATATTAAATGAGAATTACAGCAACCTACAATTAGTGATATAGGTTAAAGCTAGAGATTTATACCGCTGGCAACTTGATCATTCAAGAGATGCCGTTTAGTGACTTATTTGCATGTACACTATCACAGATAAAACCTATTCAACTGTCCATTGAGTAAGGAACTGTGAATTTTTACTAAATTAAAAAAATATAAAGTAAATATGTTCGACTTATACAGGTTATATTTTATCCTGGATCGTGTAATTTACTAGAAATCCCACCATCTAACTGCAATATCGTTCCATTCAAGAAGGCATTATTGCTATCAGCAAGAAATAAAACCGCATACAACACATCCTTGACGTTTCCAATAGAGCTGGTTGGATGGCACTCAATCAATTTTTCTAGTCCATTAGTGGTGTTCACAAAACCTTCAAAAAGCATAGGCGTAGCGATAGCTGCAGGGCAAATTGCATTTATACGTACATTTGTTCCTAACTCAACCGCTAACGATTTAGTCAAACCAACTAGTCCTGCCTTACTTGTAGAATAGGCACTGAAGTTAGATTTCGTAAGGGTGGCATGGATACTAGCAACGTTAATTACACAGCCTTTCTTCTTTTCTAGTTTTTGCAATAGTCCTTTAATCAATAAAAACACTGAATTTAAGTTCACATTAATTGTTTTTTGCCAATTACTAAATGATAGCTCTTTAACTGAGGATATGATTTGAACCGCTGCGTTGTTTATCAGCACATCTAACCCACCCTCACACTCATTAACTATATGACCTATAGTTAAATTGCGATACGCCTCATCTATGCATAACCTATTAAGATCAATTGATATATATATGTTAGTGCTTCCTCTGCTACCCTTACTGATATCAGAACCAATCACCCACCAGCCGTTGTCAGCATAGTGCTTACAAATCTCTTGTCCTATTGCCCCGTTAGATCCAGTAACTAATATGCTTTTCATCAGTATTTACTAGTTTATTTTTAAGAAATTAAATAACTGATCAACTGCTGAATAACTAGTACGCCTGACAGCTTCCTCCGTATTTGATGCGTTATGGGATCCGAAAATACACTTCGTGTTTGTACGTAGGTATGAGCTCATTGGGAGCGGCTCTATTTCAAAAACATCAAGTGCTGCAGAATAGACCTTTCCACTTTCAAGTGCTCTTTCAAGAGAGGTCTCCTCAATAACCGGCCCTCTGCCTACATTAACGATTCTTAGACCATGTTTGACTTGACTAAAAATATCAGAATTGATCATATGAAAACTAGAGCTTGTTAACGAGCAGGTTATTACAAGAAAGTCTGCTTCCTCTATTCGGTTGGGCCATATCGCTCTTTCAACTTCTGGTAAAGCCGAATCATTAATAGCAAATGGATCGTACGCAATAACCTTCATATCAGAGGCTAAGAAGCGTTTTGCTGCGCTTTTCCCAACATCACCGAACCCAATTAAAGCTACTTTTTTATCCAATAAAGAAATACCCCTTGGTTTGATCCACTGACCATTTTTCACCGCACTATCAATCTGAAACGTTTCCCTTGCCAAAGCAATAACATAGCCTAATGCCATATCGGCAACTTCTCGACCAAACATATTTGGGGTATTAACAATTGGAATATTTAAATCTTTACAGGCGTCAAAATCAACATTATCAACACCAATTCCCCATTTAACTGCGGCCTTTAGACTGCCAGCCTTTCCTGCCTCTAAAACTTCACGAACTACAGGATCATCTCCGATTATCCAACCATCGTGCTGAGGTACTATTTCCTTTAACGCATTAATGGACAGTGTTTGAACAACCTCTGGAGCGGTCAACTCTACCCCCCTTTCTTCAAAGAGATGCTTAAAGCTATCAATCATACCCAACATTGGCGGACACGTTACTAATACTTTCATGTTAACTCTCCCTTATCGAGTAAATATTTACCCACAACAATAGCAAAATCCCAATCGTCTGGCGTATCTATATCAATCGATTCAAACTTTGGCGTTTCATACATTATCGGGTTTATCCCAATGCGGGCATTTGTTTTATCAAAAGCTTGTTTTGTGAAAACATATAAATTAGAGTTTTCCTCAAACCAGGGTTCTAAGTCTTGTGTGCGCAATAATTTATTTGGGTTATGATTTACTGCACTACAATCCGCCCTATAAAACCGAGTCTGGACTCTATCGACAGTAAATAGCGAATCAGGAGGGGGAAGTTCGCTTTCATTTTTTACCAGAAAAGAGTTTAATGCGGATCTAACTGTACTAGCTGTCATTAGTGGATTTGTAGTATGAGTCATTAGGTAAACATCAGCATCAATATTATTTACATCGTCTTCAATAACTAAGTTCATTGAGGTAAAATCGCCGCACAATTTTTGTTTTCTATCTCTAATTAAAACCCGATCAGTTTCAACTACACCATTTTCTAAAAGAATTTTTCTCGCATCCGTATTAATAATTATTTTATCAATTTCTTCGATAGATAGGAGGACATCAAGTTGCCATCTAAATAAAGCTTTTCCATTAAAATTTTTAAAATTTTTCCCTTTAACTCTTTCACTATTCGCTTTCATTGGTAATAATGCGACAATTTTTTTCTTTTTCATTAGTAATTAATCTTTTAATTTGGGGTAAAAATATTTAATTTTTGCATTATACGATAACTGACGAGATAAATGATTGCCCTTATATGCTCCGTAATACTGCATGGTTCTAAATAATACAATTGAAAACAGTTCTTTAAATAATACTTTCTCTCGGAATGCAGCATTTAAATCTTTCAACATTCCTGTTAAAGCGAAATGTAATGCATCAAAAAGGCTAACTGTTACTTCAGGCATAATCTTCTGCAATGCCACCGCCTCTCTTTCATATCTATTTTTTACTTGAGCCCACGCCTCATCATGAATATGATATACAACACTATCAGCAGAATAACCTAACAAACCGTCATTTATTTTAATTTGTTTAGCTAAAAACATATCCTCTAGTCCAGTTAAATTCTCATCAAAACGGAATTTATCCCATACTAATCTTGTAATTGCTGCATTAGCATTATTACAAAAAAAATCTTTTTGTGGGATATCATTTTTAATTGGAAAATATTTTTCAAATACTTGATTTTCACTAAACTTGGTGGTATCCCTACCAATTTGACGACCATAAGAGTAATCGCATTTTTTTTTAATTAACGGATCAACTAAATTACTTAGCCAATTTTCATTTACTGGAATGCAATGCCCACTAATGAACACTAAATATTTTCCGATTGAATAATCACAACCAACATTCAAAGACCTTCCAAAAGTAAAGTCTTTTTTATCTATGTGGGTAATTCTTGCGTGATATGAATGCGCAATTTCCAACGTGCGGTCTGTCGAACCAGAATCAACTATTATAATTTCATAAGAAAAATTATTTATTTTTTGTGAGTAAATAGCACTTAGAAGCTCATCTAAATACCGTTCCTCATTTAACGTTCTAATAACAATACTAACTATCATTTTTATAAATCTATAGTAAATAAACAGCCTGAAAATGGGTATTTTTGTCGCTCATCAACAGATAACCCCTCATAAGCACTGGTGACATACATCGTATCTTCTTTGGAGTTAAGACAACAACTTGTGGGCCTCGGGACAGGCAATTCAAATTTATCTACTTGGTTTCCATATAAATCAAATTCTAAAACTTCAAAGCCATCCCAAATGGCAATAAAAACCCTTCCGGAGCTAGAGATACATCCACCATCCGGCGTTTTTTTTGTATTACTTAAATCTAACCACAATTTTTTTGATATTACCTTACTCCATAAACTATCAAAATTAAAAATGAATGTTTTTTTCTCGAACGAATCAGTAATTAAAATGCTATTTGAGTTTGGAATTTTTATAAACGTATTTGGTATTCCAATCCCTTCATGTAACACCTTGCTTTCTCCATTTTTTGATAAAAGTAAAGCGCCATTACCTTTCTTTTGATACTTACCAATCACACCATACATATATAAGTCATCATCTAGTCGTATGCCGTCATTAGCACGGTGACTTCCAAAATTGTATCTGATAGGTGTCGTTGAAATACGACTTACATTTTTAGTAATTAAACAATAACCAATTATGCCTTTGGAATCCGCAAGAGTAATTATTTTTTTATCATTAACGAACAAAACAACACTTGGATTATTAGCTATCCTATGTTCATCGACTTTTCCATCAAGTAAAGCGAATAAGATTGATTGATTTATATCTAACCAAAATAAAGCACCACTATTTTTGTCAAAAAAAACACCTTCACCTAACTCATTACGGCTTTCAACCATCAGTCAACCACACTCAATTAATTTTTATAGTACATAATTACTAATCATAAAGAAATTTTGTGATATTCCTGATACCACAGTACGAAGTTCTCCACACCCTTCTTAATATTCATACTTGGCTTATAATCAAACTGTTCGACTAAGTCATCAACATCCGCATGGGTATCCATCACATCACCAGGCTGAAAGGGCAGTAGCTCCTTTTTTGCTATTTTACCCAGTGAGGTTTCTAACGCACTTATATAATCCAGGAGTTCTATCGGATTATTATTACCGATATTATAAACTCTGTATGGTGAGCTGGAAGTTGCTGGATCGGGGTTATTACTATCCCACCTGCTGTTTGGGTGTGCTGGTCTATCTAGCACTTTAATAACACCTTCAACAATATCGTCGATGTAGGTAAAGTCTCTTCGGTGTTTGCCATAATTGAACACTTTAATTGATTCACCTGCAATGATACCTCTAGTGAACTTTTGAAGTGCCATGTCTGGCCTATCATACGGCCCGTACACAGTAAAAAATCTTAGCCCTGTAGTAGGTAACTCATATAGGTGGGAGTATGAATGCGCCATTAACTCATTAGCCTTCTTAGTGGCAGCGTACAGACTTACTGGATGGTTAACCGAATCATGGGTTGAGAATGGTTGCTTGGTGTTAAGCCCATATGCAGAGCTAGATGAAGCATACACAAGATGTCCCACTCCGTTGTGCCTGCAGCCCTCCAATACGTGAGCAAATCCCACTAAATTAGTATCAATATAAGCCAGTGGATTCACAATTGAATACCTAACTCCCGCTTGCGCTGCGAGGTTAACCACGCTATCAAACTGTTCATCTTTAAAAAGTTTAGCCATAGCTTCACGATTTTCAAGATTCATTCTGATGTGAGTATAATTTGAATGATCAGCATGTCGAGCTAGTCGCGCTTCTTTTAAGGCTGGATCATAATAGTCATTATGATTATCAATACCCACTACCTCATCACCTCTATCAAGTAGCCTAATAGTAAGTGCTGATCCAATAAATCCTGCAGAACCTGTGACTAATATTTTCATTTACATCCTTATCAATCAATCTGAGTTAAACAAATCTCTTGTGTAGAGCTTGGTTTTAACATCATTTAATTCATCCATCATCCTATTAGCAACAATAACATCACTAATTTCTTTAAACTCATCTATCCTGTGAATCACTTTAGAGTGGAAAAAAAAATTCTCTCCCATTTTTGTTAATTCAGGCTCATAAATCACAACTTCAATACCTTTAGCTTTAATACGCTTAATAATTCCTTGAATAGATGAAGCTCTAAAATTATCAGACCCGCTCTTCATAATAAGACGATGAACACCTACAACTTTAGGTTTTTTTCTAATTATTGAATCTGCAATAAAGTCTTTTCGCATTGAGTTAGCATCGACTATAGCAGTGATTAAAGCATTCGGTACATCCTTATAGTTAGCCTTAAGTTGTTTGGTGTCTTTAGGTAAGCAGTATCCGCCATAGCCAAAAGATGGGTTGTTGTAATGTAATCCAATTCTTGGGTCAAGGCCAACTCCTTCAATGATCTGTCTAGTATCTAAGTTATGCGTTTCCGCGTAGGAATCCAGTTCGTTAAAGTATGACACTCTCATGGCAAGATATGTATTACTAAAAAGTTTAACTGCCTCTGCTTCAGTAGAATTGGTAAATAAAACTTCAATACCTTTTTTAGCGGCCCCTTCAGCTAAAAGATCTGCAAATTTTTTAGCTCTATCTGAAATTTCACCAACAATAATACGTGATGGATATAAATTATCATAAAGAGCCGAGCCTTCTCTTAAAAACTCTGGAGAAAAGATAATATTCTCAGTATTAAATTTATTTTTAATGCTTCTTGTATAGCCAACAGGAACGGTTGACTTAATAATCATCGTGGCATTAGGGTTGATTTCAATAACATCTTGCACAACAACTTCTAAAGATGAAGTATCAAAATAATTATTCACCGTATCGTAATCGGTAGGTGTGGCAATAATCACAAAATCAGCATGTTTATAGGCTAAATACTTATCCATAGTGGCCGTTAGGTTAAGCGATTTATTCGCCAAAAAATCTTCGATTTCTTTATCCGCAATAGGCGATTTCTTATTATTTAGCATGGCTATTTTTTGAGGAATAATATCTAACGCTATCACTTCATGATATTGGGATAACAAAACAGCTAATGATAGTCCAACATACCCTGTTCCTGCGACTGCAATTTTCATAAACTATGACTCTACTACGACTGAATTCTATAAATTAATTAACTGAAATCCATCTATACGCTCAATCACACCACATGACATTCCAGCCTTTATACACTTCAAATTTGAACCCATATACAGCCTATTTATTTTTATACAACACACTACGGGAACTGACCAAAGCTCACACTCTCAATTTATACCAATCAAATAAAGAGGAGAGAAAAATTAATACTTATAGCTTTCTGGCTTAAACGGGCCATCAAATGGCACATTAATGTAGCCCGCTTGAGTAGTGGTGAGCTTGGTCATTACCCCACCAAAACCTGCCACCATGTCTGCTGCTACTTCTTCATCTAGCTTCTTTGGTAATATTCTTAGCCACAAGTTGGCTTTCTTTTCGGCTTCGCTTAGGTCTGCAAACTTGGCGTCCCAAAGGTGCA
>Ga0209815_1001427_pt1 | contig 15673 bp, 16 predicted proteins | sample CoawatmetaG00DNA_FD_187507 | JGI IMG/M metagenome (GOLD analysis project Ga0209815, IMG submission 187507) | Marine microbial communities from the West Antarctic Peninsula - Coastal water metaG002-DNA (SPAdes) (version 2) | ecosystem: Environmental > Aquatic > Marine > Coastal ...
GGACGTAACCTATACCGTAAACAAACCATGATCGCACACGGATATGATTATTTTGGAATAGGAATGGGCGAATCAATCGCTGAAAAAAGATAATTATGCCAAGAGTACTTATCACAGGAGCCGCAGGATTTATAGGAATGCACACTGCTATTCGCTTTTTAAAAGAGGGTTGGGATGTTGTAGGCTTGGATAACCTGAATGATTATTATGATGTTGGATTGAAGCATGATAGAATAAATCAAATTGTAAAATGTTCGGATTCAATCCAAAGTTCATTCCAAATCATTTACGAAGACTTGAATTCAAAGGTATGGGAGCGACTATATCAGGTTGAATTCAAGGCGGTTGTTCATTTAGCCGCTCAAGCGGGTGTAAGGTATAGTTTAGAGAACCCAACCGCATATTTAGAATCCAATATCTTTGGGTTTCAGAAAGTATTAGATTTCGTAAAACTTAAGCGGATTAAAAGATTTGTGTATGCTAGTAGTAGCTCTGTTTATGGTAAAGATTCAAAACAGCCATTTTCCGAGAATGAATCGTGTAACTCGCCCGAAAGTTATTATGCCGCCACAAAAAAAGCGAATGAATTAATGGCTTATTCGTACAGCCGAACCTTTGACGTAAGTAGCATAGGCCTTAGATTTTTTACCGTGTATGGCCCATGGGGCAGGCCAGATATGGCACCAATGTTATTTGCTTCCTCTGCTTTCAATAATGAGGCGATTAAGGTATATAATCACGGAAAACAAAAAAGAGACTTTACCTATATCGACGACATCGTTGAAGGAATTATAGGCCTATTTAAAATGGAACAATTTCCCTCAGGAGCTGAAGTTTACAACATAGGGAATGGTGAGTCGGTAAATCTGATGGATTTTATAGAAGAAATTGAAAATAACACATCCGTTAAATTAAAAAAAGATTTCATCGAGGCTCAAAAAGGAGATGTTGAAGAGACTTATGCCGACACATCAAAACTTTATAGACTATCGAGCTTTCGATCCAAAACGGACTTAAGCCTAGGGATCAAACAATTCATTTCTTGGTACAAAGATTATTATCAACTCAATAAATAAACCTGAAAACATGATAGAAACAACACGGTACGCACCTTACAAAGTTAAAGACATGTTATTGGCAGATTTGGGCTGCACAGAAATCAAATTAGCCGAAGCAGCGATGCCAGGTTTAATGACACTAAGTGAAGTATTTGGAGCGGCGATTGAGTATTTGTGCGAGAAAGTAGCTGCGTCGCACTTGGCGAAGATTGGTGTGGAGCTAGAAACGCTCCGCAAAGTCCAATCGGATTGTATTTGTGTAACGGTAGAAGTGCCATTCAAGCAAGAGCAATATGGATATTAAGATTATAGAAAGAGACCTTATAGAATTAATAAAATTTAACCTTCATAAAATCATTTCTCTTAGAAATGATTTTATTCAAAAAGATGATGGTTCTTATGTTAGTAAGGGAGATCTATTTTGCGATGAATTGGTTAAAGAATACTTCGCTAAGAATTTTTCAGAATATATCTATATCACTGAAGAGTCCGATAGGCCTGTTTTTGATGATAGCAAGGCATATATTATTATTGATCCTATTGATGGAACAGAAAATTTTATAAGCGGCATCCCTTTGTGGGGAATTGGTATTTCAATGTGGAAGTCAGGGCAACATATGTTTTCTATGATTATGTTGCCAGAGCTAAACCTTCATATTTCTAGTAATACAAAATTTGAAGACAGCAAAATTTACTCTCGAATTCATGGCCTTTCTAGTTCACTTGACGAGGAGTTATTTGTCAAATCGATTAAAGGTAAGCGTGAGGTTAGGATTTTGGGTTGCTGTATGTTCAGTATGTACCTTGTTATAAACGGCAGCTTACAATGTTTTTCAAATCCTGTTGGCGCAAATGTTTGGGATATTATGCCTGGGCTAATTATAGCACATAACCTAGGTTATGAGATAAAGGTTAATGGCGAAAAATTTCAAGGAGAAATACTTAATTTTAATAAAAAACACACATTTATAATATGCAAGAATTAATTGAACATATTGTATCCGGGATAAATCAGAAAAGACGAATTATCGTTCAAGGCAGAGGCAAATTTATTCAAAGAAATGAAGATGACTTAATCATTGGACTGAATAACATTGAAAATGCAGATATAGTTATTACTAACGATAATTATCACGATATCTCGTTGTCAAATGGAATCTTTTTTGTTAAAAATAAAACTATTAAACCGCATTTTTGTAAACAGGAAATTTTTTTAGACGTATTCAATCTTGAAAAAGAGGTGTTTACGGAATTCGGCTCTGAATTTCGATTTTACCCGGTGTTATGGTTAACTGCTTTGAAGTTAATAGAAGTCGCTGTAAGTCGCTGTCATTTAAATACCCGAGTTTATTTAAGTGGTATTGACCTTAATTCGGCGAATATAGACAACCTTCAGTCTGTAAGAAATTTTCATCTTCAGGAATATCTTCTGAATGAAGTGAAAAATCATTATAATGCTGATGGGCGAATGACCATTATTCGATTTGGTCATGACATCGATTATCCTGATGCCTCCAGAATCAATCTAGAAAATGTTTCGCTAAAGAGCTTATATAATTCCTTAATGGAAAAAGTGAAAAAGGAGAATTATGTATTAGTTGTTGCGGAAATAACAAATAACCATTTTGGTTCTTTTGATAGGCTCGAAAAGATAGTTCGTCTTTGTAAAGAAGCTGGCGCTGATTTGATTAAGATTCAAAAAAGAGATGTTTTAAACTTTTTTAGTGAAGAAAAACTAAAAGAAAAATACAATTCGCCTTTTGGTAATACCTTCGGAGACTACAGGCTAGGTTGTGAGCTTTCCATGGAAAGTCTTAAACTACTTAATTTACTTTGCTTAGAATTAAAAATCCCATGGTTTGCCTCTATTCTAGATGCAAAAAGTCTAGAACAGGTTATCGAGCTTGATCCGGTTCTGGTAAAACTTCCAAGTACGATATCAAGAAAAACAGAATACCTTTCAAGTGTGAATAAATACTATAAAGGTGATTTGGTTATTTCTACTGGTTATACAGATAATTCTTATGTAGACTTTATACAGAAAACATTTTCAGTAGGGAGTAAACGGAATGTCTGGCTTTTACACGCAACTTCGGCATACCCCACGCCAGAGGAACAAGCACAAATTGCCGTAGTCCGTGGGTATTCTAAAATTAGCGACAAGGATTTGTCGATAATTGCTGGATATTCATCACATGATATGGATGATATAATACCAATGCTAGCGGTTAGTGCGGGAGCCAAAATGATTGAGAAGCATGTTAAACTAGGCAATGCTGATTGGATACATTTCGACGGAGTCGCATTAGATCTAGAAACTGATAGGTTTAAGGAATTTGTTTCCCAGATTAGAAGAGTAACTAAGGCAACAGGTAATGAAAAAAGAAGAGTACAAGAAAGCGAAAACCATAAGTATTAGTGCGGTAATACCGATAAAATTTAATTCGACGCGATGCCCAGAAAAAAATTATCGATTCTTTTCCAATTCATCTTTAATAGACATTTGCGTTGACAAGCTTCGTGATTTGCCGTTTATTGATGAGATAGTTATTAGCATTGACGACAAAAGACTCGCTCCAATTTTAGAACATTTGAATAATGTTAGAATTGTATTACGCGATGATTCTTTGTGCGATCCAATGGTGCCTATGAATTTAATTTACTCTCATTTGGCTGAAATCTGTAGCAACGAACATATTATTTATACGAGTTGTACAACCCCATTAATTCAAACTAAACATTACGAAGAGGGATATACGGAATGGGCGAGGAATAATTTTACTGGTTCTATCCATACAGTTACCCAATTGACAGATTTCATATTAAAGGAGGGGATTCCATTGAACTTTGACAAGCGCCATTTTCCTAGAAGTCAAGATTTACCAGATTTTAAAAAACTGGTTTATGGATTTTCTTATATCACAAAAAATGAGTTTTTAAAGGGATCTTCTTTAGCGCAAGCCAATTGTAGATATGTTAATATCCCTTTCCCATTCGAAATTGACATAGATACTGAACTGGATTTTAAAGTAGCTGAATTGTTATATGAAAAAATATGATTGGCAGGAGTTATATGTTAAAAACTCCATACTAAGAAAAAGATTTTTAGAAGAGAAATGGATAAAAGTTTATTTTTATAGTATCGCTCGCCTAATATTGTTATTTAAAGAAATTAATCGATGTAAAGGTTATCAGAATGTCGCTGTATACTTTACAAATAACCAGAAAAAATCAGTTTTAAGCTTTTGTGACTATCCCGCCTTGGATTTGTCTTTAGAGCATATAACAATATTTAATAGGTTTGCTAGCGTTCTAGTAGGATTGTTATGTTTTCCTTTTGTTATCGTTAAAATAGACTTTGATTTTTCAATTATTAATTTAAGAACGCGATTTGCAAAAGTGCAATGCAACTATCTTGCGAGTAGGAGATTTGGTTTTTCAAGGTTGGTTATAAGCTCTAACTTGACGCCTCTAGAACGTTCATTTATTGAAGGAATAAAAACCAATTCACCCGAGACGGTTGTGTGGTTGATTCCACATGGTGCTTGGATGAAGTCATATCCTTCTATTTATCATGAGGATGTAGTGCTGGTGGAATCAAGAAAGGCGTATAATTTTTATAAATCCTTTAGTATTGGTAAAGTAATTTTAAATAAATCACCCCTAGAACCATCTGTGTTAATTAACGACGAGTTACCGTTAGGCTTGTCCCTAAATGGAAATACAAGCAATGAAAAACTAGAGGAGTTACTAGCTTCAATAAAAACTCCTGTGTTAGTAAAGTTTCATCCGAGTATGCAAAGAGAGAACATACGAATCCAGCATCATCTTGAGTTTATGGGTGGCTTAGAGGATTTTTTCAAGTCCATTCGAATGCATATATGCGGAAATAGCACAATGCATTTGGATTCAATAAAGCACGGAGTCATTACAAAATTCGTTGAAATAGATAGTTTAAATGATGACTATATGTTTTTGTCATGCGGCTTAGTTAGTCTATACAGTGGTGATAGTAGTTTTATTGATGCAGAAGACCAACGAAAAATCCAGAGAAATATCTATAGAAATGAGTATTAAACCTGAGTATTTAATAAAGGCATGGCATTTATTGCCAAAAAAAGTATATTTTATTATACTTTCACTGATAACGTCCTTTTCGCAAATCGCACTCTCTTTATCTATCGGTTTTTTTAGTGATTCTATTCTGAATGCTCAAGGTGAAATTAGTATTAATGGAATATACTTACTTGGAACAGGATTTGCTTTGTTAGCTAGTGCCTTATCGCAATCAATTTTACTATATAACATATCCATAAATAGTTGGATAGGCGGTATTGAGTTGGTGAAGAAAAGAACATCGACCTTTTTTACAAGATTTGATCGCGGAGTAAGAGAAGATTATTCAAAAAGTGCAATAAATGATTATCAACGGTTGGCGCAGGGCGTATTAACCCCATTAATGATGCTTATTTCAAGCATTCTGATGGTTATAGTGCTCTTTTCAGCTGTTGTATACATAATTGGCCTCCCCCAAGTATTTATTGGGATATGTATTCTATGCTTTATGGTCTTTTATCCAACGATATTATTGAGACGGAAAATTTCAAAAAACAGTATATTAATATCGAGATTTGATTCACTGAGATTCCAAAGGGTGCAGGGGGCTATACGACTGCGTAAAGAGGCTATATTATACAATATAAGACGCAGAATCATCGACCTAGTAGTCGCACCTTCATTAGATTATGGTAAAGCCGTTGGTCGAGGCGTATTTTTGAGTGGTCTGTTTAAGCCGATCTATGAAACAGCTGGACTATTAATCCTTATTTCGGCAATTCTTGTATTAAAGAGTCAAGGAATCGGCTCAGTAGGCGAGTTGGGCGCTTTGGTTTTTCTATTATATAGAATGATACCCGCGCTACAACAAACCTTTATTAATTTAGGTAGAATTAATAATAATTATGCAGTATTAGACAATTTCAGCGTAAATGATGATAAAGCAAGCCCAGACTTGACCATGCTCTTAGATGTTAATAAAATAGAAACCTATGATGTCTGCTTGGAAGATAATGGAACTACGTTTTGCTTACCAGACCTTACTTTCACAAGAGGAAAAATTAATGTAATTATGGGCGATTCGGGTATTGGTAAATCCACGGCGTTGGATTGCATTATAAATGTATTGTCTCACAGTGGGCAGGTGAAATTTTATGATTCAGAAGGAAAGATTTTAGATAATGTTGGGGAGCATTTATGTGGTTATGCGCCTCAATTTCCTGAGCTATTTGCAGGACTTTCTTTAAGTGAAAGCATTTTGATTGATGCTGTCGATATTAATGTTGCAAAGAAACTAAGAGTAGCAGATATATTACAGCGGAACGTAATTATGGATGGAGAAAAATCCGAATTAAGTGGTGGACAAAAAAAGAGAATTGGTTTGTTGAGATGTCTGAGCATTGAAAGGCCTGTTTTGCTGTTCGATGAGCCTACCTCGGGACTCGATAGTGAGAATTCAAAGGCGGTCTGGGAGATCCTGGCACTTCGAGCAAGAAGTTCATTGGTAGTCGTAACATCGCATGAACGTCCTGCAGTAAATGAAGATGAGTATATAATTAAAAATTTCAATAATAATGTCAGCAAAGAATAGTGTTAAACGACTTTTAAATTCAGCCTTTAAAAGGCATGAAATTGTTTCTAAAATTAGGTTGGATTTATCTCAATACGTTGAAGAGTCTTCAAATATTATTGATGTAGGAGTCTATCGGGGAACTGATTTTTTATTGGAAGCCTATCCCAATAGTTATTATCATTTGGTTGAACCTAATGTTCAGACGTATGACTATATCAAAAAGGTTTTGTTGAATCAATATAAAGGAGAACTGTATAAATGTGCTGCTGGTGAAAAAAAAGGGGAATTGTGGTTAAGTTCAGAAGAAGATGAAAGCCGTTTAAACAACAAATCAGGTAATAAAGTATCTGTGGAAAGACTGGATGACATCATCGTTTTGCCAGGGACTAACAATGCAATTCTGAAAATTGATGTTGAAGGACACGAATTAGCCGTATTAAGGGGTTCTAATACTTTACTCGAGAGTTGTTCTATGGTAATTTTAGAGTTACGACTTCGCGGAAGAAAAAAGGTCAGTGAACCTAATGAGATTATTAGTTTTTTGAGTGAAAGAGGGTTGAAATTTGTCGATATTATGGGTGAAGGAAGGCGCAAAGATGGACTAAATTTTATTGACGCTGTTTTTGTAAGATAGATATGCTGTTCATTTTTTTATATGATCACAAGTTAAAATCAGGAGCGAATAAAAAAATACAATCGTTTATTCGATTTGTAAATGAAAAAAAGTTGGATTATGAATTTATACTAGATCATAGTGCGAAAAATTTAAAGGTCGATTCAAAGCATAAGTTTGTAGAATTCAAAAGTAGAACGCAAAAGTTACTTTTATTTCGACGAAAATTCAAAGAGGAAATAATTATTACTGATTTCGTTGGATCAACACTGCTAAACAAGAGTGTTTATTGGCTAATTCACGACATAAGGCCGATAAATGGATCTAAAGGGCGATTAAATTCATTTTTGTACCGTTATCTCTTGAAAACAGCCATCAATTTCATAGTTGTTTCAAGTTTTACCAGAGATGAGGTTTTAAAGATAAACCCTAAGGCGAATGTTCTTATGTGGAAAAACGGGATTGCAACTGAGAAAATTGTGAGGATAAAAGGTAATATCTCGTATGATATAATAATGGTGGGTGCTTTCGTTTCTAGGAAAGGGCACTTGGAGGCTTTAGAGTTGTTACATAGATATGCAGATACTCACAACATTCAACTGAATATATGTTTAGTTGGAACCAAAGGCGATATGCTTGATGAAATTAATGACCGGCGTTACCAAAACCTTTTTATTGAAGTAAATGTCGATTTGTCATCGGCGGTATTAAAGACTAAATGGCAGAGTTCAAAATGTACATTGTCCAACTCACAGTATGAAGGGTTTAATTATACTGTTTTGGAATCATTGTCGTTACTAAAGAATATTGTTTTGTCAGACATTCCAGGTCACAGTCATTTTAAGGATTTAGGAGGGTGTTATTTCTTTGGGGATGAGGATTCATTTAGAACAGCATTAGAAAAAGCGTTAAGTATTGATTTAATGTGTGTTGATCTTAGTGACTTTGACGAAGAAATTAATACAGAAAATCTTCTTAAGAGCTTATGAGATTATTATGGGGTATTCCAACAGATATTTCTACTAGAAGTATGAATGCGCCACGAGGCGGGCACATATCAAACGACAAAATGAAAGAAGAGCTTTCTGGTCAATTTGCCATCATCAACCCTTTGTGGGCGCACAATCGTTTGAAAATAATGAGGTATCTCGGTATGTTATTCTCGTGTCTCTCAAATAGTGTAATTTTCCTAGAAACGACCTATATACCTTTTGCTCCAATTTGTAGAGGGAAGAAAATAATATGTGTAGTAAGGGATTTAACACTTTTAGAGAGCACAGGTGTTAGAGGCTATATTTACCGTAGAGGTTTGATACATGCTAAAGTTGTTATAGTTAATAGTAATTTTATGAAAAACAAATTATCTGCGTTTTTAAAGGATGATTCTAGGATAATTATTTTATTTCCTGATATAGGCGATTATACTAATATTACTAAAAGAACTAAATCTAAAAAGATTGCTTTTGTAGGAAGTAATTCTAGTCAAGATAAGGGTTATGACATTATAAATAAAATCTGTGAGTTGCGACCTGATATTGAATTGAATGTTTATGGGGAAAGAAATGCGAAACTAAAGGATTATACAAATCTTTGTTTTCGAGGCTACAAGCCATTCAAGCAAATAAGTAAGGAGTGCGGGATTATTATTATTCCTAGTTTTTGGGAGGAACCTTTTGGGAGAGTTGCACTCGAGGGGTTGAGGGGAAACATGGAAATTGTGGCAGCTGATATTGGAGGGTTATCAGAAATTCTTCCTGCTAAGTACTTAGTGCAAGGCGACATATCAGAATACGTGGCGGTGATTGATGATTTGTTGGATGACCATAGTGTTAGGCTAAGTGAAATATCTCGATTGAGCATTTTAGATAGTTTTAAACCAGACTATCAAGGTTTATCTAACCTAATATATAATTCATGCTCCGTTTAGTTTTTCTGTTGTCGGTTTGTTACAACTTAAGTGCTGGCACTGGTTATAGCTATGTATATGCAGGATTAATTAGTCTTTCACTCTTGTCACAGATAAAAATCAAGACTTCCATAATTCTTCTTTTTTTCGCCTTTATATTATTTGGATTCTCTCTACTGAATTTAGAAGGGGTTTTCATTTTATTTGGATTTACTGGAATAGCGTTCTTGAGATTTCGATCACCTCCATATAGATTTATGCTAAATAGTCTCTTGTGTATTACGATAATATCGGTAATTTCGGGGTATACAAATCAAAGCGGACTCCTGCAAGGCATATATTTTAAGCCAAATAATTTCGCTGTTGCTGTTTCAGCTGGATCTTTAGTGCTAGTCCGATTACTACACAAGGAAAACACGTCTTTAGGTCGGCTATATATTTATGGTATTGTATTTGTTGTTGCGGCGATACTTTCAGGAAGCCGTATAGCTATCGTGGTCGCAGCACTGCCATTCTTAAGATTATGTAAAGAGCGCCCTCTTTATTTAATGATAATTTTAATTGCTTTGATTACGTTTTACTATCAGGGTCTATTTGATGCAATAGTTGGTAAATTAGATAGAAGAGCAGTCTTTATGGAGGATGAAAGGTTTTATATATGGACTGAGGTGATTAATCGTTTAGAATTAATAAAATATACTGATTTAAGTGGGCTTGAAAAGGGGTTGCATAACACTTTTTTATTTTTACTAACGAGTTTAGGTGGAATACTGGGATCAATCTTATCTGTTATACTTATAATTAAGTTGTATGGGTTATCTCGTTTATTTGGATTAGGGCTAATGGTGATACTATTGATTTATTTGAACGTGGAGGTGATAGCTTACAAAGAGCTTTGGATAACTGTCGTATACTTCATAGCTGAATTTAACTATAAAAAACGTCATGGTAAAGTTAAGCAAATGGCTATTGTATATCCGTGAACTACCATTGAATTTACCTTAAAATAACTGACTTATGAACTTACTTTGTCCTAGATGTCATTGTTTACTTGAGAAACAATCCTTTTGTTTGGATTGTGACTTTAATTATAAATTGCCAGGCTTTGAAATACCTGTATTAATTGATTGGGATAAATCTATATTGAATGTGGGTGATATTAATTTCGACATGAATTATAAGCCTGTTCCAAGATCTAACGAGAAGCTTCGCCAGATAATTAAGAGATCGTTTAGACCAAATGTATTCAAAAGACCTACAGAAAAGGAGGATTTCTTACAAAGGGTTAATTATCCAAAAAAGGTTTTAATTATTGGTTCAGGAACAATAGGCCATGGTATGAAATGGCTGTACGAAATGAGTGACATAGATGTTCTTGGACTTGATATTTACTATACGGATACAGTAGACTTAATTGCTGATGCGCACAACATTCCTGTTGAATCGAACAATTTTGACTTGGTAATTATTCAGGCTGTATTAGAGCATGTATTGAGTCCAATAATAGTCGTGAATGAAATATATCGGGTTCTGAAACCAGAGGGATTTGTGTATTCAGAAACTCCATTTTTACAAGCTGTGCACGAAGGTCCGTTTGATTTTACCCGTTATACACATAGCGGACACCGCTTTTTATTTAAAGATTTCTCGGAAACGGACTCAGGAGTTATACAAGGTGTTTCCACATCATTGATTTGGGCAATTTCAAGCTTTGTTTTAGGTTTAACGAGAAGTAAAAGGTTTTCCAAGATAATTACGTTTATACTTTTGCCGATCACATATATGGACCTTTTAATACCATTTAAATATCACATAATTGGCGGGAATGGCTTTTATTTTTTGGGAAGGAAAACCGCGCAAGTTCTTTCGGCAAAATCTATGGTTAAATATTTTAAAGGATAAGATGAAAGAATACTATTGTAGAAAACGGGTGAGCAGATCTTAAGAAAAGTAGAATCCCTATGGGAAATCACTTCGAAAAAGCAGGTTCAAAAGTGTATAAGACTTTGTTGAGCCTAGGGCGAATAAACTATTTCTTTGTGTATGTAGCAGTTCTGTTTATGGCAAAGATTTTAGGCAACCGTGTTACGAGATGGAATCTAGTAATTTTGATGAAATGATTGATTTGGCAAAAAGATTATGAAAAGTTTTTCCTTTTGTTAGGGTGGACTTATATAATGATGAGGGTAAAATATATTTTGGAAAATGATTTTTTATTTATCGAGGGGATATGTCGTATTTAGTCCGGATATTTGATTTTGGATTAGGTTAAAAATTCAGAATAGAATCTTCATGATTACTATCTTTTTAATATAAATAATAGATAACACTTGAAAATAGCATTAATTGAAAATTCAGGAATCGACTTCTATAATTCTAGAGTTAGATATGCTCTATATCTTAAAGGTTTTGGTTATGAAGTTTCTGCAATTGTGCCCGATGATGGTTTCTTAGAAAAAATTAAATCTTGTGGTATAAATGTAATTCTAGTTTCAAATAATATTAGAGGATATGGAGTATTGAATAAACTAATTTTTGCAAAGCACCTAATTATGATTTTTAGGTCAAACAAATTTGACATTGTTCACACTTATCGGCTACAGCCAAATATTATAGGAACATTCATTGCGGGTTTTTTTACAAAAGCAAAAATAGTTAATCACATCACTGGATTGGGTGCGGCATTTAATCATTATACAATTAAACATAAAGTATTACAAGTTATTACAAAGTTTTTATATGGTTTTAATTACTTGTTATTTAGAAATTATTCTATTTTCCAGAATATTCAAGATATTTCCGATTTGGGCTTAATAAATAAGTCTTTTTGTATTAAGGGTAGTGCGGTTAATGAAGAAAGGTTTAATTATCATTCCTTATCACACGTTAAAATAAGTAAATTAATCAAACAATATCATATTCAACGAGATGATACTGTAACTTTCCTTTTTGTTTCTAGAATGATTAAAGAAAAGGGTATTGTTGAGCTAATTGAAGGGTTTAAGTTATCTTCAAAAAAAAATAAAATACAATTATTAATTGTGGGTTGGTTCGATGAAGACAACGAATCATCGTTAAATCCCTTTTATTTTGATAGTTTAATAGAAGGGCACGACAACATTAAATTTTTAGGAAGACAAAGTGATATACCGGAAATCATCTCACTCGTTGATGTATCAATTCTCCCTACTTATTACAGAGAAGGTACACCAAGGTTTTTGTTAGAATCAATGGTTATGAAAAAACCAATAATCACAACTAATATGCCGGGTTGTGACCATCTAATAATTGATAATAAGAACGGTGTTTTAATTAAGCCAAGATCAATTAACGCTATTGAAGAAGCTATAAATTCTATATGTCGACAGGAATTGACTATAATGGGTGAGTTGAGTTACGAAATTTATAAGAGTGATTTTTCGGAAGAAGTTGTTTACAAATCAACAATTGAAATTTATGAAATGCTTTTTGCAAAGTGAAATAGCGAATTAATTCTGTAGGTTACGCGAAAAGCTCTCAGGATTTTCGGAGTCTATGGGTTAGATTTTTTGTCATTGATTAAAATCGAGCACAGGGTTGCTAAAAAAGTAAACTCATTTAATTAATACACATGCCATTCGATCCAAACTCAGCAAAGAAAGCAGGTAAGATATCCAAGAGAGGGCCTGCAAAAAAGGAGGAGCCCTCCATTAAAGACAAGATGGAAATGCTCTATGAAAAAGTGTTGGATGATCTGCTCATAAACCAAGACAAGCTCACTAAAACAGAACGGGTAAAACTCTTTGTAACCTTATCCAATTATATCTTCCCAAAAACAAAGTCTGTAAGGGATCAGTTTACGATTGCACAACTTAAAGAAATAGATAAGCAAGGTTTTATGGATAGAGATCCAGACCGTACCAAATAACTCCAGCCTGTTTCATAAATAAATCAGCCAGCGCGTCTTTGTTTTGATGCGTCCTTATATAAGTCAGGAATGTACTCTATTTAGAATGCCCTGTTATATTCATAAGTAGTGGCGTCTCAATCTTGCCATAATAATTAGAAGCAAAGGAACGCCGCATGATATGTGAAGTTACAAACTCATATTTGGGCGCGTCTATAATTTCCTTCCTTCTTGTCTTCGGGTTGTTTTTAAACCCACTCACCAGGCTATCTATTCCCGCCATCTCGCAAAGCGCTTTAATTTGTTTATTAAACAGCACTTGAGACACTTTATTTGGAAATCCCTTTTTAGTATGTCAATAACCAAAGGATCCGCTAAACCAACGGTTACGGCCTTCTTGGTTTTCTGTTGCAAGATATCTATATACAATCCAGTTGGTGCTTTTCTCAGATTATTTGGACTCAAGTTCAATAAATCTGACACCCGCTGTCCAATACTCAATACGACTAAAAGCCACCTGTAGCTATCAGTATGTGCTTCAGGAACATCCCGTAATTCCTTGAGTGCTTTTATCTCTGCTGGGTTTAAAATATGTAGAATGCGATCTGAACTCTTTTGTTTAAAGGACTCTATGTAATTTGAATATGGATGTACTTCCAATCCGCTTTTTACAGCATCGCGAAGAATAACCTTTAATAATTTTAAGAGTTGACCGCAGTAATTATCACTATACTGCTGATCTATTTTAAGAAAATGGGTAAATGATTCAGCGGTATATTTATTAATAGCATTTAAATATAGTTTCTCTGACTTCTCAAACTCATACCCTTTTACAATCCGAAATAAAGATTTATAGGTCCGAATGGTATTGTGTGCCAAACCCACCGTTCCATATCCTTGAACTCTTTTTGTGGCAGAATTGGAAATAAAATGTTCTAAATAATCTAAAAACAAAATAGAATCTTTTCTTTTTGAGATTGTATTAGGATTGTTAAATTTAGGTTTTGTTTATAAATTATTCCGCATATAGCTTATGTTAATTACTTAACATAAATATAGCTTGTAAGTGAGTGGCTTATAGCAAAATCTTAGTTGATAAATATCAAGTAATTACGTATAATAATACGTTAATTATTAATATCGCAAAATGTAAAACCCTGTGCTATACAGTGTTATAATTGTAAGGTTTGATAGAACCAACGTTTGGATTACATAATAACTAACAGACTCGAAGAGGCATTATTCGTCAGTTCCTTGGTTACTACGCGTTATCAATGAAAACACCAGTTTTCCACATGGAAAATCGGGATTAGAAAGTGTCGAAATTACACTTAGCGTATCATCCCAGCCGCCACAGTCTCATTCGTAGTTTCATCCACTAGGATCAGAGAACCGGTAACACGATTTTGGCCGTAGGTGTCTGTGAATAGTGGTTTGGTTGCACGGATCTTTACCCGTGCAATATCATTCATCTTAATATCTGTATTTTCATCTTTGTGGAGTGTATTAACATCCACTTTGTATAGTATTTCTGTGATCATAGCGCGTGCCTCTGCCGTGGTTTGCTTAAGTATATATTTAGCTCTAGGGCGCGGAGGAGTACTATTGAGCCAGCACAGCATAACGTCTAAGTCTTGTTTGCCTTCTGGCTGATTTTCTGGCTTAACGAGCATATCGCCGCGGCTTATATCTATATCATCAGCTAGGGTAATGGTCACGGACATAGGTGGATATGCTTGTTCTAGCTCCCCTGTTAGCGTGTGGATACCCGTTATGGCGCTTTGTAATCCGCTTGGCATTGCCGTGATTGTGTCTCCTTTTTTGAAAATGCCACCTGCTACCCTACCGGCATACCCTCGGAAATCGTGGTATTCATCCGTATGAGGCCGTATGACGGTTTGTACAGGGAAGCGTGCATCGCGAAGGTTGTGATCAGCGGAGATGTGCACGGTCTCTAGATTATGAAGCAGCGTACCGCCTTCATACCACGTCATGTTCTCGCTTCTGGTGACTACATTATCACCATGAAGTGCGGACATAGGAATGAAGCGTACATCTTGAACGTCAAGTTTTGCAGCAAAGTCGCTGTACTCTTTGACCACACGGTCATAAGCTTCCTGGCTATAATCAGCGAGGTCCATCTTATTGATACACACAAAAACATGCGGTATACGCAAAAGGGATGCTATGAAGGTGTGACGCTTGGTTTGTTCTATTACCCCTTTACGTGCATCTACAAGAATGAGGGCAAGGTTGGCACTAGAAGCACCCGTTACCATGTTTCTGGTGTACTGTACGTGCCCTGGCGTATCTGCAATGATGAATTTACGCTTGGGCGTGGCGAAGTATCGGTAGGCAACGTCTATGGTGATGCCCTGCTCGCGTTCATCCTTGAGGCCATCTGTGAAAAGAGACAGGTCTACGTGATCTAAACCTCTTTTTTTAGACGTAGCTTCAATCTGTTCTACTTGGTCCTGAAAGATGCTCTTGCTGTCATACAAAAGACGTCCTATAAGCGTACTCTTTCCATCATCTACACTACCGGCGGTAGTGAAACGAAGTAGCTCCATATTAAGGTAGG
>Ga0209815_1001434_pt1 | contig 15631 bp, 16 predicted proteins | sample CoawatmetaG00DNA_FD_187507 | JGI IMG/M metagenome (GOLD analysis project Ga0209815, IMG submission 187507) | Marine microbial communities from the West Antarctic Peninsula - Coastal water metaG002-DNA (SPAdes) (version 2) | ecosystem: Environmental > Aquatic > Marine > Coastal ...
CTCCAGGCCTTCCGGCGCCTGGTCCACGATGGCATCCAGCACCTTGGTGGTCTCGCCCAGGTACTCTTCCAGCGGCAGCACATCCGAATTGAGGCTACCGAACAGGAAACCTCGGTAATTCTCGAACTTCGGCAGTTGTTTCAGGTCGTGGGAGCCGTCCACGTTGAAGCTGTCCGGGTAACCACCTTTCTTCTGATCCTTGGCCTTCAGCAGCTTGCCGTCGTTCTTGAAGGTCCAGCCGTGGAACGGGCAGGTGAAGGAGGTCTTGTTGCCGCGCTTCTTGCGGCACAGGGTGGCCCCGCGGTGGGTACAGGTGTTCAGAATCGCATTGAGCTCGCCATCCTTGGTCCGGGTGATGATCACCGGCTGACGACCCACCGTGGTGGTGTAGTAGTCGCCCGGATTCTCAATCTGGCTTTCATGAGCCAGGAAAATCCAGTTGCCTTCGAAGATGTGTTTCATCTCCAGCTCAAACAGCTCCTCGTCGGTGAAGATGCTGCGATCACAGCGGTAGTGGCCGGTGGTCGGGTCGGCTTCTACCGCCCCACGGATCTGTTTTTCAAGTCTGTCGAGTTGGCGAGTCATGTTCGTCACTCCCTCTTGTTGTTGTGAGTACCGTTTTTTTCGGGCGCGAGGGGCCCCTGTGCCGGCCCGCATGTACGGGCCGGTCGGATCACAAACCGTGTCAATTAAAGGTTGATGGCTTAAGCGGCTTCGCCTTCCAGCGCACGCTTGCGCTCGTGGCGGTTCTGCAGCTCTGGCTTGTCGGTGGAGACCAGTTGGATGTTGAATTCCACTTTGGTGAACGGTTTGTTCAGGCCATACCCCTCGGCCTGCGCCGGGTCGTCAATGCGGTTGGCTTCGACTACCAGCTCTTCGCGGGTTGCGAAGGCAAAGTCGTCGTAGGTGTACTCGTCACCCGCCAGGTTGATCTGGGTGGTCAGGTGCTTGAAGCCGGACTTGGAGATAAAGAAGTGGATATGGGCCGGGCGGTTGCCATGGCGACCAAGCAGGTTCAGCAGCGCCTGGGTGGAACCTTCGGGCGGGCAGCCGTAGCCAGCCGGGATGATGGACTGCGCGGTGTAACGGCCGTTTTCGTCGGTGCGAATACGGCGGCGCAAGTTGTACTCGCTCTGGGACTGATCAAAGTAGGAGTAGTTGCCCATGGTGTTGGCGTGCCACACATCCACCACCGCATTCACCAGCGGATTACCATTCTCGTCCGTCACCTGGCCGGTCAGGATCATGGTCTCGGCATTGTCATCCGAGCCGTCGTCCATGCGGGTAAAACCTTCGCTCATGGGCGCACCGGCCACGTACAGCGGGCCTTCGATGGTGCGCGGCGTGCCGCCCGCCAGGCCGGCCTGCTCGTCTTCGGCATCCATCCGGATGTCCAGGTACTTGTCCATACCCAGGCCCGGGGCCAGCAGGGCCGCTTCGCCGTTCTTGCCCAGGTCGCCAACGTAGTACACGGCCTGCCAGAACTCTTCCGGAGTCACATCGAAGTCTTCGATCAGCTGGAAAACATCGTGCATGAAACGGTGAACAATCTTCTTCACCCGCTCGTTTCCACCGTCCTGGTTGAAGCCGGCTACTTTCTCCAGCAGGTCCTTCACATCGGCTGTTTGCATGGTCTTAACGGTCATGGTGGTTCTCCTCAGTACTGTTGTTCTTGTTGCTCAAATCAGGTCATCAGATGGCAACGGTGTGTTTGCGTTCAGCGATCATCCTCATGGATCGACGACGGGTGCCGGCACAGGGGCGCGACGGTGATGTCCATATAGGGGAACAAAGGCAGGTTGCTGACCAGGTCTTGCAGCTCGGCGTTGTCGGCCACATCAAAAATGCTGACGTTGGCGTAGCTGCCAGCTACCCGCCACAGGTGACGCCACTTGCCCTGCTGCTGCAGGTCCTGGGCGTAGGCTTTCTCCCGGGCCTTGATGTCTGCGGCGACTTCCGCGGGCATGTCGTGAGGGATATTCACCTTCATCTCGACTTTGAACAGCATGTGCATTCCTCCGTTTACTGAATCTTTGTCGGCTCAGGCCTTGCGGCGATACCGGGCCAGCTTGTCTTCATCGATTTCGATGCCGAGGCCCGGGCCCTGCGGCAGGTCAACGCCGTTGTTATGGAAATGCAGCGGATTGGCCACGATGTCGTCTTTCATCAACAGCGGGCCGAACATCTCGGTGCCCCAGTGCAGGGTTTCCAGGGTCGACCAGGCATGCAGAGAAGCGGCGGTGCCGATGGTGCCTTCCAGCAGGGTGCCGCCGTACAGACCAATACCGGCAGCCTGGGCCACCGCGGCCTGTTTCAGTGCCTGCACCGGTCCACCGGCCTTGGCGATTTTCATGGCCACGGCACCGGAGAAACCGGCAGCGGCCAGGTTGTAAAGATCTTTGGCATCGGCCACGGCCTCGTCGGCCAGAATGGGCAGATGGAATTTCTCAGACAGACGCACCAGCGCGGCGTGATCCTTCATCGGCGTTGGCTGCTCTACCAGGTCGATACCAGCCGACTGCAATTCGGCCATGCCTTTGGCCGCAGTCGCTTCGTCCCAGGCCTGGTTGACATCCACACGGACACTGGCGCTGTCACCCACGGCTTCTTTAATAGCCGCCACATGACGCACATCGTCCATCACCGGACGGGCACCGATCTTGAGCTTGAAGTCACAGTGACGACGGGTTTCGATCAGCCCCAGGGCTTCTTCGATGTCTTTTCGGGTATCACCGCTGGCCAGGGTCCAGAGCACCGGAACATGCTGATGCAGGGCCCCGCCGAGCAGGTCTGAGACCGGGCGATTCAATCGCTTGCCCTGCAGGTCCAGCAGCGCGGTCTCGATGGCTGACTTGGCCAGGTTGTTACCGCGGGTCGAGCGGTCTAACATTACCCTCAGGGTATTGATGTTGCCGGCAGGCTGGTTAATCAGTTGCGGTTTGAAATAGGTTTCAATCGTAAGCTTTACGCTTTCGGGGCTTTCCGGGCCGTAGGCCAGACCACCGATGGTGGTCGCCTCACCGAGACCTTCCAGGCCATCAGAATCCTTCACCCGCACAATCACCATGGCCTGAACCCCCATGGTTGTCATGGATAGCTTGTGCGGGCGGATGGTCGGGATATCGACCAGGATCGCTTCGATGGACTGAATGGTGGCTGACATGGCTGCTCCGAATCGCTAGGTAAAAATCCTGTGATTCGAACACTACGAAGTTTCACCAGCGTGAACCAATATTGATTAAGTAATAACCGATACCCTGGAGGTATGGATGGAGCTGAGACACTTGCGCTACTTCGTCGCAGTGGCCGAAGCCGGCAACCTGACCCGCGCTGCCGAAAAACTGTTTATTGCCCAGCCACCCCTGACCCGGGCCATCAAGCAGCTGGAAGAAGAAGTGGGCGTGGAATTGTTCATTCGCAAGCCCCGCGGCCTGGAGCTGACCACCGGGGGTGAATACTTTCTGGAACAGGCCAAGCAAGTGCTGGACAAGGTTAACGCCACCATCGATGACACCCGCCGGATTGCGCGGCACCGGAAAACTCTGTTTTCGATTGGCTTCGTGCCCTCAGTCTTTTACGGCCAGCTGCCGCTGATGGTGCGACGGCTGCGGCAGAACAAGAATCTGGAAATCGTGCTGCACGAGCTGAAAACCCGGGAACAGGTTGAAGCCTTGAAAGCGGGCAAGATCGATATCGGCTTTGGCCGTCTGAACATTCAGGACCCGGACGTCGAGCAGGAACTTCTCTTCGACGAACCGATGATTGCAGCGGTGCCAGCCAACCATCCACTTACTCGGCACCCACCTTCAATGAAAGAGCTCTCAGAGGTGCCTATGATCACCTTTCCAGCGGGTGCCGGGCCGAACTTTTCAGATATTACCCAGGGACTGTTTCACCGCCGCGGCCTCAGAGTGAATGTAATACAACAGGTCAATGATGTTCAGACGGCGCTGTCGCTGGTGGCCTCTGACATGGGCTTCACCCTGGTGCCAGAGCAGGTGCGCCGTCTGCAACGGGAAGGTGTGGATTACATGCCGCTGGAAGACGACAATATCACCACGCCGGTGATCGCTTCCCGTCGGCGCGGCGAGAACCCGAATGCGGTCATGCGCCTGACCAACACCATACTGGCAGAACTGGTTGAGAACCGGCTGACCGGCCGTTACCCGTAATCAGCGAGCCGTCTGCCGAACCTTGTCGGCCACCAACTGCAGCCTGGGCAAATAGGTATTGAGCAGGGTATCCATATCGACACGGGCCGCATTGGTACTGATATTCAACGCACCCAACAGTTCTCCGCTGGCGGTAAACACAGGCACCGCCACCGATCTCAGGCCCAGGTCCAGTTCCTGATCCACAATGGCATAGCCCTGCTCGCGCACCTTGCTGATTTCTTCACGCAAAGCGTTCCTGTCCGTCAGCGACGACGAGGTGTAGCGTTCAAGCCTGATCCGTTCAAGACAGGCTTCAAGCTCCGGTTCCGGTAACTGCGCCAGCAATACCCGCCCCATCGAGGTATAAGCCGCTGGCAGTCGGGTACCCACCGACAGTGTAATCGCCATCAGCCGGTGGCGCGCGGCCGAACGCACGACATACACCACCTCATCGCCATCCAGCACCGCCAGCGAAGACGACTCTCCCAGCTCCGCCGTGATGTCTTCCAGGTACTGCTGGATCACCGCCCGGTACTGATTGGAGGCCTGATAGGCATAACCCAGCTGCAGTACCCGGGGCGTCAACTCGAACTGCCGGCCGCTACGCTTCACAAATCCCAGAGCGTGGAGGGTCAGCAAAAACCGTCTGGCCTTGGCGCGATCCATATCCGTACGCGCCGCCACTTCGCTCAGGGTCATTCTGGGGTGGTCGGCGTCAAATGCCTGCAGCACCTCCAACCCCGAGGCCAGCGCTCCAACATAATCCCGGTCCCCCGGCTTCAGTATCGATTCGTCCATTCCGGCTCCTTCGCCCTGCAAAGCTCGATATCCGAGCATGGTAACAGCTGGTTCGCACTCCGAACATCCGTGCATTTTTGCCAACTGGTGAAAATTTGTACTTGACGACCCAAAACCAATCGCGCCATTATGTTCGCATATTAAACTTATGTTCGTGTTACGAACTAATCACAGAAGTGACACAGGAGGCACTGCGATGGCCGAGTTTCTTCCCCTCAAGGAAGCGGTGAGCAAATACATCAACAACGGTGACACCGTGGCGATGGAAGGCTTCACTCACCTGATCCCGTTTGCTGCGGGCCACGAAATCATCCGCCAGGAAAAGCGCGATCTGACTCTGATCCGCATGACCCCGGACCTGGTTTACGACCAAATGATCGGCGCCGGCTGCGCGAAAAAGCTGATTTTTTCCTGGGGCGGCAACCCCGGCGTGGGTTCCCTGCATCGACTGCGTGACGCGGTGGAAAAAGGCTGGCCTAACAAGCTGGAGATCCTGGAGCACAGCCACGCCGCCATGGCAAACGCCTATGAAGCCGGAGCGGCCGGCCTGCCGCTGGCCGTCTTGCGCGGCTATGTGGGGAGCGACCTGCCCAAGGTGAATGACCAGATCAAGTTCATCGAATGCCCGTTCACCGGAGAGCGCCTGGCAGCGATACCCTCCATTCGCCCGGATGTAGCGGTAATCCACGCCCAGCGGGCTGATCGCAAGGGCAACGTGCTGATTGAAGGCATTGTTGGCATTCAGAAAGAGGTCGTCCTGGCCGCCAGGCGCAGCATCGTCACCGTTGAGGAAATCGTGGACGACCTGGGCGCGTCGGTAAATGCCTGCGTGCTCCCGTCCTGGGCGATCACCGCCATTGCCGAGGCCCCCCAAGGCGCCAAGCCGTCCTATGCCCTGGGCTACTACGACCGTGACAACGCTTTCTACAAGGACTGGGACGGCATCGCCCGCGACCGCGAGACCTTCCAGGCCTGGCTGAAAGAGAACGTTTTCGAGAAAGGAGCTGCGTGATGAGCCTTGAATTTACCGCTTCCGAAATGATGAGCGTCACCGCTGCCCGGGCGCTGACCAACGACATGACCTGCTTTGTGGGTATCGGCCTGCCCAGCGAGGCCGCCAACCTGGCGCGCCTGACCCACGCCCCGGATGTCACATTGATCTACGAATCCGGCACTTTGCAGACCAAGCCGGACGTGCTGCCTTTATCCATCGGCGACGGCGAGCTGTGCGAATCAGCCCTGACCACCGTCTCCGTACCTGAAATGTTCCGCTACTGGCTGCAGGGCGGCCATATCAGCGTCGGCTTCCTGGGCACCGCACAGATCGACCGCTACGCCAACCTGAACACCACTCTGATCGGCGACTACCGCGAGCCCAGGATTCGCCTGCCCGGTGGCGGTGGCGCCCCGGAGATTGCCACTAACGCCAAGGAAGTGTTCATTACCGTGAAGCACTCCAGGCGCACCTTCGTGAAGGACGTGGACTTCGTGACCACCGTCGGCTTCGGCCGTGACGGCAAGGCCCGGGACAAGGTACCGAACATCGGCCGCGGCCCCACCGTGGTGATCACCGACTTGTGCATCCTCAAGCCGGATCCGGAGACCAAGGAGCTGGTGGTCACCTCCCTGCACCCGAATGTGACCCGGCAAGACGTGATCGAGGCCACCGGCTGGGAAATCCGCTTCGCGGACCAGCTGGAAACCACCCCGGCACCAACTGCCGAAGAACTGGAAGTACTGCGAGACCTGAAAGCTCGCACCAATGCTCATCACGCTTCAACTCAATCTGGCCAACAGTAAGGTGCACCATGACTGACGTATTTCTTTGCCACCCCCGCCGTTCCGCCATCGGCCGCTTTGGCGGCACCCTGGCCAGCGTGCGCCCGGACGACCTGGCGGCGCATATCTTCAAGGCCGTGCTTGAGCAGGCTCCGGAACTGGACCCCGTCGCCATCGACGAAGTGATGATGGGCAGTGCCAACCAGGCCGGTGAAGATAACCGCAACGTCGCCCGCATGTCGGCGTTGCTCGCAGGCCTGCCCACCTCCGTACCCGGCACCACCCTGAACCGGCTGTGCGGTTCCGGCATGGACGCCGTGGGCACCGCCTTCCGCGCCATCCGCGCCGGTGAAATGGAGCTGGTATTGGCCGGTGGCGTGGAGTCCATGTCCCGTGCTCCGTACGTGATGGGGAAGGCTGACAGCGCCTTTTCCCGCGGCCAGAAAATCGAAGACACCACCATCGGCTGGCGCTTCGTGAACCCGCTGATGAAAAAACAGTACGGTGTGGACTCCATGCCCGAGACGGCGGAGAACGTGGCCGAACAGTACAACATCTCCCGCGAAGATCAGGATCTGTTCGCGTTCCGCTCCCAACAGAAGACCGCCCGGGCACAGCAGGAAGGCGTCTTTGCCGAAGAGATCGTGCCGGTATCTATTCCACGCCGCAAGCAAGACCCGCTGGTGTTTGACACCGACGAGCACCCCCGCGCCAGCACCCTTGAAAAACTCGCCGCCTTGCCCGCGCCGTTCCGGGAGAACGGCAGTGTGACCGCCGGCAACGCCTCTGGCGTCAACGACGGCGCCGCCGCCATGCTGGTCGCCAGCGAAGCCGCGGTTAAGCAGCATGGCCTCAAGCCCATGGCCAAAATCCTGGGCATGGCCACGGCCGGTGTGGAACCACGCATCATGGGCATTGGCCCGGTACCGGCGGTTCAGAAGCTGCTGAAGAAGCAGGGCATCAGCCTGAATGACATCGACGTGATCGAGCTCAACGAAGCTTTTGCCGCCCAGGGCCTGGCCGTGCTGCGTGAACTGGGCATTGCCGATGACGACCCCCGGGTAAACCCGAACGGCGGCGCCATCGCCCTTGGCCACCCGCTGGGCATGTCTGGCGCGCGCCTGCTACAGACTGCGGCGCACCAGCTGCAGCGCACCGGTGGTCGCTATGCCCTGTGCACCATGTGCGTGGGTGTGGGTCAGGGTATTGCTACACTGATCGAACGGGTCTGACCGGGCCCGGTTTGAGGAGATATCATGGCATTTCTTAATGACAACAACCGCACCATTTGCTATCGCCTGCTCGGTCATTGCGAAAAGCCATTGTTGGTGCTGGCGCACCCTCTGGGCATGACCCAGGGGGTGTGGGACGACATGCTGCCGGCACTGCTGGACCGTTTTCGCGTTTTGACCTGGGACCTGCCCGGTCACGGTGCCAGCAGCGCCTGGCCGGAATCTGCCGGCGACATCACCCCGGAAGACTTGGCCCAGGAGACCCTGCTTCTGGCAAAGCAAGCCGGTAGTTCCAGCTTTCACTTTGCCGGCACCTCCATCGGCGGCGTTATTGGCCAGCAACTGATTGCCGGGCACAGCGACCATCTGATGACCGCAACCCTGACCAACACCGGCGCCATCATTGGCACACCGGAAGCCTGGGGACAGCGTGCGGCCAATGTGCGGGAGAAAGGGCTGGCGACGATGGCCGGCGAGATTGTACCGCGCTGGTTTGGCCCGAACGCCTGTGAGGAACAGCCGGCCCTTCTGGACGGCTGGAAAGTGATCATGGGGCGCGGTGACGCCAACAGCTATGCCCTGTTGTGCGAGATGCTGGGTAAAGCCGACTTCCGGGAGATGCTACGGGGCCACAAGGTGCCGTTACTGCTGATTGGTGGTTCAGAGGATCTGGCAACACCGCCGGAGTCCCTGAAAGCACTGGCACAGTTCAGCGGCGCGCCAGAGCCGGTTATTCTGGACGGTATCGGGCACGTGCCTTCCGTTGAATGCCCTCTGATTCTCGCCTCGCAACTCCTGCAAAGCCTGGATTAACCGGGGGCGGGCGAACGCCCGTTCCCCGGGAACTCTGGTTCACTTCTGTCCCGTGCCAGGTCAGAAGTGAATCACCGACCGGATGCTCTTGCCCTCGTGCATCAGGTCAAACGCCTTGTTGATGTCTTCCAGTTTCATTTCGTGGGTGATAAACACATCCAGCGGGATCTCACCTTTCTCGGCTTTTTCCACATAGGATGGCAGCTCGGTACGGCCTTTCACGCCACCAAAGGCGGAACCGCGCCAGACCCGGCCGGTTACCAACTGGAACGGGCGGGTACTGATTTCTTCACCGGCACCGGCCACACCGATGATGGTGCTTTCACCCCATCCCTTGTGACAGGCTTCCAGCGCCGCACGCATCAGCTTCACGCTGCCCACACACTCGAAGGTATAGTCGGCGCCACCATCGGTCATCTCGATGATGACTTCCTGGAGCGGCTTGTCGTAGTCGTTGGGGTTGACCACATCGGTGGCGCCCAGCTGCTTGGCGATGTCGAACTTGCCAGGGTTGATATCAATCGCAATGATGCGCCCGGCCTTGGCCATAGTCGCGCCGATGATGGCTGCCAGGCCGATGCCGCCCAGGCCAAAGATGGCGACCGTGGCGCCTTCTTCAACCTTGGCAGTGTTAAGCACCGCGCCAATCCCGGTGGTTACACCACAGCCCAGCAGGCACACCTTGTCGAGCGGGGCTTCCTTAGGGATTTTGGCCAGGGAGATTTCCGGCAGTACGGTGTACTCTGAAAACGTGGAACAGCCCATGTAGTGATACAGCGGCTGGCCCTTGTAGGAGAACCGGGAGGTGCCGTCTGGCATCACACCCTTGCCCTGGGTTTCGCGCACCGCGCCACACAGGTTGGTCTTGCCGGAGGTGCAGAACTTGCATTTACCGCATTCGGCGGTGTACAGCGGGATCACGTGGTCACCCACTTCCAGGCCGGTCACACCCGGCCCTACAGCTTCAACAATGCCGCCGCCCTCGTGGCCGAGAATGGTCGGAAACAGGCCTTCGGGGTCGGCGCCGGACAGAGTGTAGGCATCGGTATGGCACACGCCGGTGGCCACGATCTTCACCAGTACTTCGCCTTCTTTGGGCGGCGCCAGATCCACTTCCACAATTTCCAGCGGTTTGTTGGCCTCAAACGCCACAGCTGCGCGGGATTTGATCACGTTCACTCTCCTGTTGTCCGATTGTTCCGGCGGGCCGAAATGCATTAACGTTGAACTGTAGCACGCTTGTCGCGGACAGGCCTGCCTCTGAGTCAATCTCATACGCAACCCCTGTCGTATGGTTTTGTGTCGTCGATGATGAGGAATACATCTTGCGAACGCTCTACTGGTTTACCCGCGACCTTCGATTGCATGACAACCCGGCCTTGCTGGCCGCAGCCCGTTCAGACATGTTGTTGTGTGTCTTTGTAGTAGACCCGCGCTGGTTTACCGGTGACCGGTTTCAGTGCCGTGCACTGGGTGATCATCGTTGGCGCTTCCTGTGGCAAAGTCTGATGGCACTGGAACGGAGCCTGCGGCCCCTGGGGCAACGACTTCATATCGCCTGGGGCGAACCGGAAATCGTTCTGCCAGAGCTGGCCCGTGAGCACGGCGTGCAGCGTTTGATCCGCTCACGCCTACCCGGCACCGAAGAAGCCGCGCAGTGGCAGGCCCTCAAAACCCGCCTGCCGGAAGTGACGTTTCAGCAGTTCGAAACCCTGGGCATGTTTGCGGAAGGCCAGCTTCCCATGGAACTGGCAGAGCTGCCCGATACCTTCTCGCAATTCCGCAAGCAGGTGGAGAAAGCTGAGCAACCGGACCACACCCTCAGGATTCGAACCGTCAGCGCACTGCCACCACCCCCGGGATTCCCCGAAGATAACCGGGGCCTGTGCCCGCCGATACCGGAACCGATACATCGGTCACCATTCACCGGCGGTGAGGAAGCCGGCCTGGCACAGCTGCAAGCCTTCGTATTCGGACAACATCGCATTGCCAACTACAAGGAAACCCGCAATGCGCTGGACGACTGGGGCTCATCCTCCAAGTTCTCCCCCTGGCTGGCGAACGGCTGCCTGTCAGTGCGGGAGGTGGTTGCCGCCATCGAACAATACGAACGTCAGCACACCCGTAACGATTCGACCTACTGGCTCTGGTTTGAGCTGCTCTGGCGCGAGTATTTCTTCTGGTATGCCCTTAAACACGGGGGGCGGTTGTTTAGCCGCGATGGCGTGCAACGTAAACGCCGCCCGGTGACCTTCTATGGCCATCGATTCAAGGCCTGGTGCGAGGGCAATACCCAGTATTCGATAGTCAACGCGGCCATGAATCAGTTACGGGAAACCGGCTACATCAGCAATCGCGCACGCCAACTGGTGGCCAGCTGCCTGATCAATGAACTGGAACTGGACTGGCGTTACGGTGCTGCCTGGTTCGAACAGCAACTGGTGGATTACGACGTGGCCAGTAACTACGGAAACTGGCAGTATCTGGCCGGCGTCGGCGCCGATCCCCGCGGGCTTCGGCAGTTCAATCTGGACAAGCAGGCGCAACAGTACGATCCTGACGGAGCCTTCGTGCATCGTTGGCAGGGGGAGGCTCAGCAACCAGTGGGCCTGCATACCGTAGACGCAGCAGACTGGCCGATATCATGACAACACCTGTTAGCCAACCAGAGAGAGTACTGGCCCGGATTCTGGATACCAGCCAGCCAGACATCCTCCTGTATTGTGGCGACACCGCCAGCCGGGTCAGCGAGGTGTGGCACGGGCAACGGGAAGCCGTTCGCTTGCTGACGCTGGACACCGCAGATCCGAACGCCCGACTGCCACTGGATTCCGTGCCCGACCTGGCCATCATCACAGACACTCTGGAACACCTCCCCTACGAAGAAGGGGCGCTTTTACTGGGCCAGTTACGCAACTATGGCACCCACCAGATTGCGGTACTGGTGCCCCAAACCACAGACTGGGGTTTTACCGACTTCATCGCCCTGGGCTTTCAGCGTCACGCCGATATCGAAAGCGAGAACGGCGCACTCACGCTCTATACCTACAATCTGGATACTTACAATCATAAACGGGCCTGGAACAATCCCGATAACTGGGCCAATCCGGAAATGTGGGGAAAAGCGTGGTGGTAGATACAAATTCGAAATCCTTGAAGCCCAGTACAATCCGAATCGGTACCCGTTACCGCGCGAGCCGGCTCGATGGGCCCTATGATGCGGTAGTGATCGGCTCCGGTATCGGCGGTCTGACCACTGCCGCCTGCCTGTCCAAAGCCGGCTACAAAGTACTGGTGTTGGAACAGCATTACACCGCCGGTGGCTACACCCACAGCTACGCCCGTAATGGCTACGAGTGGGATGTGGGCGTGCACTACATAGGCGACATGGGCGCGCGCCACACCCTCGGCCGCCGGCTGTTCGATTACATCACCGATGGCAAGCTCGAATGGGCTCCGATGGATGAGAACTACGACCGGTTCTTTCTGGGCGACAAAGTGGTCAACCTCAGGGCCGGCAAGGAAGGCCTGAGGCACTCGCTACTGGCGTCCTTCCCGGACGAAGAAGAGGCCATCGACCGTTACCTGGCTCTGCTCGGCAAAGTGGCCGATGGCATGCAATGGTATACCCTGTCCAAACTCTCGCCCGCGCTGGCTGCGCCACTGGTTTCCAGAGGGTTGAAAACGGTACTGCCGGACTGTTTCAACCGCACCACCTATGACGTATTGCGGGAACTCACCGCCAACGAAGAGCTGATTGGCGCCATTACCGGTCAGTGGGGCGATTGCGGGGTAACCCCGAAACAGTCGAGCTTCATGGTGCACGCGCTCATTGCCAAGCATTACCTGTACGGTGGTTTCTACCCGGTAGGCGGTGCCTCGGAAATTGCCAAAACCATCATCCCGGTGATTCAGTCCGGCGGTGGTGACGTGCTCACCTACGCCGACGTGAGAGAGATCCTGGTCGAAAAGGGCAAAGCCGTGGGTGTGCGCATGGCAGATGGCCATGATATCCGGTCACCGCTGGTAATCAGCAACGCCGGTGTGATCAATACTTTCGAACGGCTTTTACCCGAGTCTGCCGCAGACAGCATTGGCTATCCTGGCAGCCGGGAACACATCAAACCCTCAATGCCCCATATCGGCCTGTATATAGGCCTGAAAGGCACGCCCGACCAGCTCGGCTTGCCGCGCACCAACTTCTGGATTTATCCGAGCGCAGACCACGATGGCAACGTGGAGCAATTCCTGAAAGATCCCCGGAACACCTCTTTCCCGGTAGTCTACATCTCGTTCCCGGCAGCCAAAGACCCGGACTACCAGAACCGCTGGCCCGGAACCTCCACCATCGAGATTGTGGCGCCCACCACCTGGGAAATGTTCGAGCCGTGGCAGGGCTCCACCTGGGGCAAACGAGGCGAGGATTATGAGGCTCTGAAGGCTCGGATCACCGAGCAGCTTCTGGAAGTCATGTACGAAAAACTGCCCCAGCTTCGAGGCAAAGTAGACTATGTGGAAACCTCCACACCACTGTCGACCGCCTGGTTCTGCCGCTATGAGCAGGGTGAGCTGTACGGCCTGGACCACACGCCAGAACGTTTCGAGCAACGCTGGCTGAGGCCGAAAACCGACATCCCCGGACTGTACCTGACCGGGCAGGATATTCTTACCTGTGGCGTAGTCGGGGCAATGATCGGCGGGCTGGTCACAACCCTGGCCGTTCGCGGCCTGAAAGGCGCGGGGTTGGCCAAGCGCATTTTCGTAGGTTAAGCGTGGCCAGAGCACTGTGTACCCGCTGTGGCTTGCACCCGAACACCTGCGTATGCGAGGTTTGCGAGCAGGTCGACAACCGCCATCGCGTCATCATTTTGCAACACCCGTCAGAAGTCGGTCACAGCAAGGGTACGGTGCGAGTACTTCAGCAGTGCCTGACCCGGGTGGAAGTACTGGTTGGCGAGAGCCCTGCCTCCTTTTCCCAACAAGGCTTGGAGCGCCTGTTAACCGGAACCCGCACCGGACTGTTGTTTCCATGTGCTGACAGTCAGCCCGTGGAGAGCAACGCGGCAGGCCAGATCGACCAGTGGCTGGTTCTGGATGGCACCTGGCGTAAAGCCGCGAAAATCCTGCACCTGAACCAGCAGCTCCGGCAGTTGCCCTGCTTTCATTTCGCTGAGCCACCAGCTTCACATTACCGTATCCGAAAGGCACCAAAGGCCGGGCAACTCTCAACCGCAGAAGCCGTCGCCTACCTTTTTACATTGACCGAACCGGCCACAGATACCGAGCCATTACTCAGAGCTCAGGACGTACTGATTCGAAAACGGCTGGCCTTCGTTCCGGACCACCACAAAACCAAAGACCATGAAGCGCCCGATCCTGAACTCCCAGGAAGTCTCACGAATTATTGAAATGGCCTGGGAAGGTGACGAACCTGCACGATTTCGTTATGTTGAGGCAATCGCTGAGCAAAGTGGTGACAATGTATGGCATGGATCTCAGATAAAACAGCGGCAAACGAGTTGAGAGAGCAAAGTGCCAAGGTTCACAGAGGCGACCTTGAGGCCCTGCTTGAACGACAAAAAGCCGTTGAAGAGAAAGTCAAAAACAGCGGCAGGCTGAATCGTTTCTCTACCGATATCAAGCTGATGTTCTCGCTGATTCGCGATTACTGGTACGGCCACTACCGGGCCATACCCTGGAAGTCCATCGCTGCGGTAGCCGGAGCGTTGCTGTACGTGCTGAATCCGCTGGACCTGATTCCGGATCTGATCTTCGGCTTCGGCCTGGTTGATGATGCCGGTGTGGTTGCCTTGTGCCTTAAACTGGTCGAATCCGATCTGCACCGCTACGCTGCATGGAAGGAGCTTCACTCATCATAGGATGAGGGACCAACCGGGCATTGATTAATAATCAACCAGGGAGTATTCTCCCGCCCCCTTAATCGTCACCTGCACAGTTCTGGAGTTACTGTGGATTTCGCCACCCTTATCGGCCTCGTCGGCGCCATTCTTCTGATTTCTTCGGCCATTATCCTGGGCGCATCGCCAGGCATGTTCATCAATCCGCCATCCCTGCTGATTGTGATTGGCGGTACCTTGCTGGTAGTACTGGCCAAGTTCAGTCTTGCCCAGTTTTTTGATGCCTTCAAGGTGGCAGCCCGAGCGTTCAAATTCAAACTGCCCGAAACTCAGGCCAGCATCGAAGAACTGGTGGAGATTGCCAGCATCGCTCGAAAAGAGGGCGTTCTTGGTATCGAAGGGAGGGAGGTCAGTAGTCCATTCCTGGGCCAGGGTATTCAGATGCTGGTGGACGGACAGGACGGCAACACCATCAAGCAGCTCCTCAACAAGGAACGCCTGATGACACTGGAACACAACCGGTCGGGCGCAAAAGTGTTCACCGCCATGGCAGATGTGGCTCCGGCCATGGGTATGATTGGCACGCTGATTGGCCTGGTGCAGATGCTGTCCAATATGGAAGATCCCAAGTCCATCGGGCCGGCCATGGCCGTAGCCCTGCTGACCACGCTCTACGGCGCCATGATCGCCACCATGATCGCTACCCCCATTGCCGACAAGCTGTCCCTGCGCATGACGGAGGAGGCCCGCATGCAATCGCTCTATATTGACGCCCTCGTCGCCATCCAGGAAGGCACCAACCCGCGCATTATCGAGCAGATGCTGTCCAGCTATCTTTCGCCCAAAGAGCGGGCCAGAAACGGCGATGCGGAAACGGCAGGCGGTTAAACATGGATGATTTGCCAGAAGAGGAAAAGCCCGGGATTCCTGCGTGGGTTGTCACATTTGCCGACCTGATGTCGCTGCTGATGTGCTTTTTCGTATTGCTCCTGTCGTT
>Ga0209815_1001441_pt1 | contig 15606 bp, 13 predicted proteins | sample CoawatmetaG00DNA_FD_187507 | JGI IMG/M metagenome (GOLD analysis project Ga0209815, IMG submission 187507) | Marine microbial communities from the West Antarctic Peninsula - Coastal water metaG002-DNA (SPAdes) (version 2) | ecosystem: Environmental > Aquatic > Marine > Coastal ...
GGTGCAGAAAACCCCGTATTTTTAGGTAGTACTGATTTTAAAAATGCTTCACTTTTATTTGTTTTTTGCTCCATCTTAATCCTTAGACCTTAATTTTTATAAAAGGTTTAATCTGTTTTCGTTTTTATATAATTTTCTATCTTCTTTACCGCATGAAAGTAAGATGCTTTCAACGCACCAACGGAAGTCTTAAGTATTTCAGAGATTTCTGTATACTTTAAATTATCAAAATATTTCATATTAAAGACTAATTGCTGTTTTTGAGGTAAAGTAGCAATTGCTTTTTGTAAAATATTTTGAATTGCTTCTCCCGAAAAATAAACATCACTCTCTAGGGTAGATGCTAATTGTTCATGTATATCTGAAACAGTTGCCTTTCTATCTTTAGCGCGCTTATTTATAAAGGTTATTGCCTCATTTGTAGCAATTCTGTACATCCAAGAAAACAATTTGCTTTCTTGATTAAATTTGTCAATATTTTTATAAACTTTTATGAAAGTGTTTTGCAAAACATCATCTGTATCATCATGAGAAATTACGATTTTACGAATATGCCAGTACAAGCGCTCTTTGTAGAGAGAAATTAATTCTCTGAACGCTTTTTCTCTAGTTTGAACATCTATTAAATGTGCTATGAAAACAGTTTCGTCTGTCAAGTAACTTTAGTTTTAAATTAGACAAAATGTTTTCCGAAAGGTTTAATGTGTTTTTAAATTATTTACTGACTCTTGATTTAGAATACCCGAACAATCGTTTTTGTTTGATGATTTCAGGAATCCCTTTTGGTAACATTTCTTCCCAACCTTTTTCTCCATCTCTAATCATTTTTAAAACAGTTCTTGAGAAAATATCTAAAATCTCAGGGTCGAAATCGTCAATATTTACAAGTTTCCCATTGTTTTTAAAGAACTTATACAATTCTTTAACTCTTGGGTGTACTTTTAGGTTTTTACTGTTGATATAAGTTCCGGTTGCTTGGTCTAGGTAAGGATACATGTATACTTTTAAATCTCTGTAAAAAAGTTTACCAAAAGCTTCTAAAATTCCACCACTTAAATTGCGGTAGTATTTTTCATCAAAAATTTGAATAAGATTGTGCACTCCCATGGCAATTCCCATTCTTTCTTTTGTGAATTCACTAAAATATTCTACCAGTTTAAAATACTGTTGAAAACTGGTAATCATTACATTTTGTCCAAGAGAACAAAGTAATTCTGCCCTGTCTAAGAAATCTCTTTCATTAATTTTTCCTTCAGCGGAAAGATTACTCAACGTAATTTCAAAAATTACTTGGGTATTTTCTTCTTTTACTTTATTTTCTTTTAAGAAAATCTTTTTAGACTTCTCATACATGTCCATATTTACTTTGGTTACGGGTCTAAAACTACCACGTAAAGCCAAAATATTCTTTTTATATAACACTTGTGCAGGCAATAAGTTGTTTCCGTCAGGGCCAAACATTACGGCATTTGTCATTCCGTTTTTAAGCAATTGTAGACTCATTAAACGGTTGTCTACGTACATAAAACGTGGCCCAGAGAAGTTAATCATGTCAATCTCTAACTGGTCGCTAGTTAAATTATCGTATAAAGATCTTACCAATTCTTTCGGATTGTCATTTAAGTAAAATGCCCCGTATATTAAATTGACACCCAAAGTCCCCAAAGTTTCTTGTTGCAAACGAGCATCTGTTTCTTTAAAGCGAATGTGTACAATAATTTCATTGTAATCTTCTAAAGGATCTAGTTGAAAACGAATACCAACCCAACCATGGCCTTTGAATTTCTTTGCAAAATCGATAGTGGTTACAGTATTTGCGTAACTAAAAAACAATTTATCAGGGTGTTTAGCTCTACTTAAGCGATCTTCCATTAAATCGATTTCGTGCCCTAACATTTTTTTAAGACGCGGTTGTGTAACATAACGTTTGTCTTCTTCAATACCATAAATAGCGTCAGAAAAATCTTTATCATAAGCACTCATTGCTTTCGCAATAGTACCAGAGGCAGCACCAGATCTAAAGAAATTACGAGCAGTTTCTTGTCCTGCACCAATTTCAGCAAAAGTTCCGTAAATATCTGAGTTTAAATTAATTCTAAGTGCTTTATTTTTTGTGGTGGGTGCACTTGTTATTTCTTGATCTCCTTTTAAAGAAATTGCCATAAATTGGTTTTTGTATGTTCTAACAAATGTAGTGAATTAGTGTGCTATCAGTCAATTTTTATCTTATTTTTGTTTCGATGAAAATTGACAAAAAACTGTTGAAAATTACTTTTTTAGGAACAGGAACCTCGCAAGGTGTTCCTATGATAGCGAGCAGTCACCCTGTTTGTTTATCTGCAGACACTAAAGACAAGCGTTTGCGTTCTTCTATTTTAATTTCTTGGAATGATAAAACAATCGTAATTGATTGTGGACCGGATTTTAGACAGCAAATGTTAAAAGAAAATGTGCAGTTGGTAAATGGTGTGTTATTTACGCACGAACATTCAGATCATACAGCTGGCATAGACGATTTGCGCCCGTTTTGTTATAAAATAGGAGAGATGCCTATTTATTTAAACCAAAGAACATTAGATAGTTTAGAGCAGCGTTTTCAATACATTTTCTCAAAAGAGAACAGGTATCCTGGAGCGCCAAGTGTGCGTCCAAATGTTGTAGAAAGCACTCCTTTTTTAGTGGATGAGTTAAAAGTAATTCCTATTCAGATACTGCATGGTAAATTGCCTATTTTAGGATATAGAATTCAAAACATGGCCTATCTAACAGATTTAAAATCCATTTCTGATGAAGAAAAGGAAAAACTAAAGAATTTAGATGTTTTAATTGTGAATGCTTTAAGGATAGAAGAGCATCCAACACATTTTAATTTACAAGAAGCATTAAATTTTGTTGAAGAAATTCAACCTAAAAAAACGTATTTCACACACATAAGTCACAAGTTAGGTTTTCATCAAGAAGTTTCTGAACAGCTTCCAGAAAACGTATTCTTAGCTTATGACGGCTTAAAAATTGAATCTTAGATTTCTAGTATTTGTAGGGTAGTTTTTTTTAAAGTTAAAGCTGAAGCTAACAGGCTAATACCAGCGTTTCTTTTTCTTTTTAGAAGCTTCAGATTTTCTTCCTTTTTTATTTTTGCTAACCGTATTTGGTTGTAGTTTTTTATGTTTTGGTTTGTCAATCACGTATGGATGCTCAATAATTACCTTAATCGGTTTTTCAATTAAAGTTTCAATGAGCTTGATATAGCCGTTCTCATCAGGAGAACAGAAAGAAAAAGCAATACCAGATTTTCCCGCTCTACCTGTTCTACCAATTCTATGAATGTAGGTTTCTGGGATGTTCGGAATATCAAAATTAATAATAGCGTCTACATTTGTGATGTCTATTCCACGAGACGCCACATCTGTTGCAATTAAAATATGCGCTTTCTTCTCTTTAAAGTCTTCAATCGCTTTATTTCTTACAATTTGTGTCTTATCTCCATGAATACTTGCTACTTGGTATCCATTTTTAAGCAAAGATTCTTCTAGTTTATCGACACCAAATTTGGTGCGTCTAAAAATGATTATTTTCCCATTAATGGTATTTCTTAACAAGTGCAAACACAAGTCTGTTTTGTTTTTCTTTGGCAGATAATATAATAACTGGCCAATATTTTTTGCAGTAGTTTCCTCTGGGTTTATTTCTACTACAACCGGACTCTTAATCACTCTTTTTGCCAATTCCACGATTTTTTCTGGCATGGTAGCAGAAAACAGTAAGGTCTGTTTTTTCTTAGGACATAAGGCTTCTATCTTCTTAATATCAACAATAAAGCCCATGTCTAGCATTAAATCTGCCTCATCTAAGACAAAAATTTCTACAGCGCTTAAATCGATATGGCCTTGCAGTTGTAAGTCAATCAATCTTCCGGGAGTTGCAATTAAGATATCTACTCCTTTTCCTAAAATTTCTTTTTGAGGCTCTAATGAAACACCACCAAAAACAGCGGTAGCTTCTAGGTTAGAATATTTGCTAAAACTTTTAAAGTTTTCTAAAATCTGAATGGCCAATTCACGCGTAGGCGTCACGACCAAAGACCTTATTTTTTTCTCTTTCTTTTCTACCCCTTCATTATCAAATAATAATTGAACAATTGGCAACGCAAAAGCAGCTGTCTTTCCCGTACCTGTTTGGGCAGAAACAATTACGTTCTTTTTTTCTAATACTAAAGGAATCGCTTTTTGTTGTACTAAAGTGGGGATTTGAAATCGCTCTTCAGCAACGGCTTTTAAGATTGATTTATGAAAAGGAAAATCAGAAAACTGCATGTATTATTTTTAGGGCAAAGGTAGTTTAAAAGAAAGTATGTTTTTTATGGAATTCCGAATTTAAAAGAGGAATTTCTGTAAATTCGCAAATGTCTAATTTGTAGCTTTTAAAAGACAGCGAATACCATCTGATTCATGTTTACAGCGACTATATTTAAATGAAAGAAGCACCTAAAAAAACGAAGAATCCCTGGCCCACCAAAGCTGCAATGGAGCAAGTGTATGAACTGAAGCTTTGGGGAGGTAATAATTCTAATTTTTATTCTGGTTCAGGATCGCATCAAGTAGCAATTGTAACCCCTTATATAGCTGCAGTTGTTTCATTCTTAACATCTTTTAAAACACCAATTACGGTGTGCGATTTAGGTTGTGGCGATTTTAATGTTGGTAAAGCCTTGGTAAAACACACTATAAAATATAATGCAATAGATATTGTAGCGCCGCTTATTGCTTTTAATAAAGAAAAATTTAAAGAAGTTAATTTAGCGTTTTATTGTTTGGATATTGCTGTAGATAATTTGCCTTCTGGAGATTGTGCCATCATAAGACAGGTATTGCAGCATTTATCGAACACAGAGGTTCAAAGTGTAGTGCATAAACTAGCAGGGTTTAAATATATTATCTTAACAGAACATTTGCCTGTTGGAGGCTTTACACCAAATAAAGACATTATATCTGGTCAAGGAATTCGATTGAAAAAGAAAAGTGGCATCAATTTGTTAGCAGCACCGTTTAATTTGGTGGTAAAAGAAGAAAAACAATTGTGTGCTTATGAGTTAGGGGGTAAAAACGGAGTTGTATTAACAAAGTTGTACAAACTTTTCTAAAGTAAATTTAAGAATACCTCAATTTCTTTTTTTGTAGTAAAGAAATTAGGACTTACCCTTATGTTTTCTCCTTGCAATGTAACCATTACTTTATGCGCTTTTAATTTTGAAAAGAGTGCTTTTGTTTCCTCAAAAGAGCTTGCGTAAAAATGAACGATTGCGGTTCTTTCTTGCTCGTTTTTAATAGGTGTTACCAAAGTGTAATTGTTTTCTATGAGTCCGTCTATAAGAAGCGTTGTATTTTCTAAAGCCCTTTCATACACTGTTTGTACACCAATAGAAAGAAGTAGCTCTAGGCCAGCAGACCAAGCATGAAATAGCGAGTATGCAAGGGTGCCTGTTTCAAATTTTCGAGCGTCTTCATAGCAAGAAAGTTGATCATAGGTTATTTGGGCTGCGTACATTCCTGGTAAAGTTGGTTGTATCCTTTTTACAACGCGGTTGCTCACATATAAGAATCCTGTTCCATGCATTCCCAGCAGCCACTTAAAGCCACAACCTGCCATAATATCAATTCCGTCTTTCACTACATCTATAGGAATCATGCCGGCACCTTGTGCAGCATCAACCACAAATAATGCATTTTTAGCATGTGCTATTTTGCTGATTTTAGATAAATTGGGTCTAAAACCACTGTTAAAACGGACTGCGGCAATTGCCACAACGCGCGTTTTGTTGTCCATCAGTTTTTCGATTGCTTCAGGATCTAGACTGTTGTCTTTATTTAATTTTGCAAATCTTATTTCTATACCTTTGCTTTCTAAGTTTAGCCAAGGAAAAGAGTTGTTCCAGTGTTCTTTTTCTGGAATAATAATGTTATCTCCTTTCTTAAAATCGATTCCTTGTGCAATCATGCCCAAACCAACGCCAGTGCTTGTAGTTAGTGCATATTCTTCTGAAGACCCACCTAGTAATTTTGCTAAAGGAATGCGAATATCATCTCGATCAAACCCTTTTTTACCCTCAAAATTTAATTCTGATTGCAGGTAGACTTCCAATTTATTTTGAACGTTTATATTTAAAGGCGCTTGCGAAGCACTATTTAGATAAATTGCTTCTTTTGTAACCGGAAAAAGAGTTCTAATTTTTTTGATATCCATGTTAAGGCTCATTTTTAGAGGTTTCAAACTAAACGTTAACTTCTAGCACTTTTAAGTTTAATTACAAACGTGCTTCAATCCACTTTTTAAAACTATAAAAGTTTTGTGGTGCAACACCGTGCCCAACGTTGTATTCTGAATACTCATTTTGAAAGCCTAGGTTGTCCAAAAATGGTTTCGAGTTTCTTGCCCATTCTACTGGTAAAACTTGATCTACAGATCCGTGAGAGCAGTAGTAGTCTGTTTTAATTTCTGATGAAATATTTTCTGGAAGCAACGCTGTGTTTATGTAACCACTCAGCGCAAGAATGTGTTGTATTTTATTTGGATGGAAAAAACTCAGCGAATAACTTAATATTGCACCCTGACTAAATCCTAATAAAAAAGTTTTATCTGGGTTTGTGTTGAACTTTGTTTTTATTTCTTCTATAAAATTAGCAATTTCATCAATAGATTGTTTTGCCTCTTTTAAATCAGAGAATTTACCGTTTATGTCATCAAAATTAATAGAATACCAAGCATAACCTCCGTTTCCAATAGAAAGTGGTGCTTGTGCACTTACAATTAGTAAGTCATCTGGTAATTCATCCGCAAAAGAAAATAAATCTTCTTTATTACTGCCGTAACCATGCAGTAGTATTAATAAAGGCGGTTTTTGTGATGCAATTTTTGGTTCTCTAACAATATACTGTAAGTAACTCATTCTAAATAAAATCTTAATTAAATATTTTTAAACCATTCTTGAAACTTGTCTCCTAGCAATGGTACTAATTTTTGTTGTTCTCGAAGTGCTCCTAAGCAGCCTAATATAAAAAGTACTAAAACGCCTCCTTTTCCAATATTTCCTGCTGTGATACCAAAATAAGAATAGATAATATACTTATTTATAAAGTATAAAATATTCAGACCAAACGTTTGTCTAATATGAAAACTCGCAAAATAATTTCGTTTATCCTTATTTAAAAAGAAAGCAATTGGAGCTCCAATAACAGGTATGTAACTAATTAATGCAGCTGTCTTTCCTTCTTTTCTAGTATAGTTTGTCATGGTATTATGAATTTAAAATCAGTTGATTGTTTGAGAAAATACCATATACTTTTCCGATCATTTTTTTATTGAGAAATGCACTGTTTTTAGAGGTAGATAAAATATATTTTTTTGTAAAGGTATATTTTTCTTCAGGATTAAAAAGTGAAATATCTGCTGTTTTTCCTTCGGCAATAGAAGCTTGTGCCAAGCCAAAAATCTGTCTTGGTTTTGAGGTGATGCTCTCCATAAAATCTTCCAAAGTTAGTACTGAATTTACAGCACCAAAGAAACTTTCTAAGCCAATGGTTCCGTCCTTTGCTTCGCTAAACTCTACCTTTTTATGTTCGATGTCTATAGGGTCATGATCTGAAGTAATAATATCAATAACACCCGTTTTAATTCCTTTCAGCAATGCTTTGCAATCTGCACTAGTTCTTAATGGCGGATTCGTTTTGTAGTTGCCGTTAAATTCGTGTAACTCTTCGTCTGTTAGCGTTAAATGGTGTGCAGCAACACTACAAGAAACTTGTAAGCCGTTCTTTTTAGCATCTCTAATTAAATCTACAGATTTTGCCGTAGAAATTGTTGGAAAATGTAATTTACCACCAGTATATTCAAGTAAAAAGAGATCTCTGGCAATTTGTAGCTCTTCTGCCAAGGCAGGAATTCCTTTTAAGCCAAGTTTTGTACTATTAATGCCTTCATGCGCAATTCCTTCTCCAGCAATTGATTTATTTTTTGGAAAACTTAAGACCAAACCGTCAAAATTTTGAGCGTACAAAAGAGCAACTTTCATTAAATTATCATTCTCAATTGGTTTTTTATAATCGCCAAAAGCAATTGCACCAGATTGTTGCATATCAAACAGTTCTGCCATGTCAATTCCTTTACTTCCTTGCGTTAAAGCTGCAATAGGATGTAATTTTGTAGCAAAACCATGCGCTTTATGAATTAGAAATTCTACGCCTGCTTTATTATCAATAACGGGATTCGAATTTGCATTTACCGCAACAGCCGTAAAACCACTTTTTGCCGCAACTTGCAAGCCGTTTTTAATAGTTTCTCTTTCTTCATAGCCAGGTTCACCAAAAGAAACGCTTGTATCAAACCAACCGCAAGAAATATGCAGGTTTTCTTTTTCTACAAGGGTGTATTCTTTTTTAGACGGAATGTTATTATCAATTTTTTTGATACAACCGTCTTGAATTAAAATATCTTTTTTTTGTTGGTGAAAGGGACTTGAAGAGTCTATAATCGTTGCCGATTTTATAAGCGTAATCATGGTGTATAGAATTTTAAAATCAAAAGTTCTAAGAGCAAAGATACAATTGCCAAGGTTAAAAACCATTTCCAAAGCCAATGAACTTCATTATTTCTGTTTATTTCTTCAAAAACTTCGCGTATTGAAGAGGAAATAGTACTGTTTTTATAGGTTTTCTTAATTACATTCACCTCTATAAAACTCAATAGACTTTCTTCTTTAGGGTAGTTGTAGGCCAAATCTTTAATATTTATATTTTCTTTTAAAACGGCATAAAATCCAGCTATTATAGGTTGTTCTTTGGTTTTAATTACCACTTTGTTTTGATAGGTTTGTTGCAGCGGAATAAAAGAAGCATCGTTTTTAGTAATTACTAAAATTTCATCTTTGTCCATTTTTGTTACTATTGCTATCGTATTTTCTTGGTCTATGCTGTAGGCTAATTTAGACTGCTTAAAACTCAGCTTACCAAAATTATAAAAGACCGGGACTATTAACGGGGAATTTAAAAAGTTGCTGTTATTTTTGTTGAGCGCACTAGAGATGTAATACGTTTTGCTATTTGCCAGCTGGCCAATAAAGGCAGTATTGTTTTGAAAAGAAACTATTTTAGAGTGCGCGCCGCTGTAAGGGTAATGGCTTTGTACTGTTGGATATTGGAAATTCTTAACTTTTTTCGAGAAAACATTTTTAAAAAGGGGATGCGCGTAATTGATATCTGTAATTTTTAAAGTGTCTTTTCTTACAGGCTCAATTGTGCCTAAGTTTAATTTTTTCAGTAATTGATTGTAAGAAGAAAGTGCTGTTTTTTCATTCGGAATAATGATAATAGTTCCTCCGTTTTTAGAAAATTTTACAAGGCTATTTGTTAAGATTGCTGGAATATTTTCTAGTTCATTTAATACTATTAACTGTTGATTTTGAAGTGTGTTGTAATTGACGTTTTCGGGTAGTGAATTTGTAAGTTTAAATTCTTTTTTTGTATATATTTTGGATAAGAAATCGGCATTCATTCCAATGGTTAAAATGGGTGTTTTTTGATTGTTGTTCAATGTAAAATAATACTGATTATCATGCAGGTATGTGTCACGAAAACTCAGTTCAACTTTGCCTAAGAAGTTAGACGCGTTTTGTATTGTAAATGCAATTGTTTTTTGGATATCTTTTTCAATAAGAAAAGACTGTTTGCTAATTAGTTTTTCTCTATTAAAAATAGCGATAGGCACCTTGTTTTTTTTCGGACCTTGATTTCTGAGAATTACATTTACAGTAAAATTGTTTACATTTTTATTGTTGATAAAAACACTGTCTATAGAAAGGTTGTCTTTTTTTGTAGCTTCTAGTTTTACGACTGAAAAAGGAGTTGTTACATTTGTAAACTTTTCAGGGTAAGTAGTCTGAAAATCAGAAATTAAAACACTCTTATTTAAAGTGTTAATTTTTGATTTGTTTTCTTGATTTATTTGAAGTAAAACACGACTTAAGCTTAATTTTTTAGGAGTTTTTTCTACTTTTAGGAGTATCTTTTTTAAGTTTTCTTTATTAAGATCCTTATAGAAATCTGTATTGGTTTGTAAAGAATACGCACCTTCAGCAGCTGAATTTTCTATAATTTCTTGCACTGCAACTTTTAGTAAATCGCCTTTTTCTCCTTTCGTACTTGTACTTAAAGAGTTGTCTAAATAGATAAAAGTATGTTGTTTTTTAAGACGGTTTTTATTGCTAAAATAGGGTTGCGAAAACGCAAAAATAAGTGCCGTTAATAAGAGTAACCTTGTCGCTAAAATTAACCATTTTTTTATACGAGAACTCTTCCGTGTTTGCTGTTGTATTTTTTGTAAAAAGGCAACATTGGTAAAAGGTACTTTTACAAACTTTTGAAGCTGAAAAAGATGTATTAAAACAGGTATAATTAATAGCGCTAAAAAGTAGAGAATTTCCGGGTTTTTAAATTGCATTAAATAGTGAAATTAGTATTTAGCAGGACCAATATTTTGTGAGCTTTTTTGAATGAAAACACGTAAATCTTCGTTCGATTTTTTTAAATCTTCCTTACGCAAATACATCATGTGTCCACTTCTATATCCTTTAAAACTCATTCTGTTTTTTAGCTTTCCACTTGGGTCAATTTTTCCCATGGTGTATTTTGCAACGCCATATGTAGTGGCTCCGTCATAATAGCCAGATTGCACTAAAAGTTGTAAATAAGGGTTTTGCGCCATTGCTTGTCTCAAGCTTTCTCGTGCGTCTTCACCCTCAAAATCCCAAGGATGTACGGGCCCAAACATATTGTATTTTACGTCGGTTTTAAAGTTTAAAATATTTTGCGTGTAATGGTTTATGGCAGGCGTAAATGCATGCAGCCAAGCGGTTAATTCTGGACTATAATCTGGACTTGTACCAATTTCTTCTCTATCAATTCCTAAATACCTACTGTCTAAACGTCCCAAGGTTTTACCGTTGGTGTCGCGCAAAAGCTCTTTCCAAAAGAAACTTGGTTTCATTTCTAAATTTTGTTGCAATAAAATACGTTTTTTAATGCCTGTAAAGCGTGCCATTTTTGTTGCAATATGCTCTTTTTCTTCTTCGGAAATATTTCCTCCTTTTGAGATTGCAGGTAGCAATTCATTGTAGGAGAAAAGCTCTGCTTCTGGTAAGATTTCCTCTAAATCTCTCTGTTGTAAATCTGCGGGTAACATTTTATGATACCAAGCTGTTGCGGTAAAATAAGGCAAATTCATAGCGATATCTTCCGAGGCACCAGATCTAATAATTTTATAATCTGCAGGAGAAACCATAATAACTCCGTTTAAATACATCCATTGTTTGCTTTGTAACTCTTTTGCCAACTGCATAACACGTGTGCCTCCATAGCTTTCACCAATAATATATTTTGGAGACAACCAACGGTCATTTCGAGTCACGAAGGTATTCAACCAATCCGATAAATATTTTGCATCTGCATTTACGCCAAAGAAGTATTTTTTATCGACCTTTTCTCCTTTTTTGACTACCGGACGAGAATAGCCAGTATTTACGGGATTTATAAAAACAATGTCTGCCACATCTAAAACAGAATAAGGGTTGTCTTCGATTCCGTAAGGCTGTACTGGGTTTCCTTCATCATCAATTTTTAAAATTTGTGGACCTGTATACGCAATGTGCATCCAGGCAGATGCAGAACCAGGACCTCCATTAAAAGACATAATAAGAGGTCTTTTTGATTTTTCTGTGATGTCTGTTCTGGTGTAATAGGTATAGTATAGAGAAGCAACAATTTCTCCATTGCTGTTCCAAACAGGTTGCATTCCTGTGGTTGCTTTGTACGGAATTTTTTTTCCTTTTATAGTAACTGTATTTGTGGTTACAACAGTGGTGTCTTGCGGAATTCTGCTATCTTGAGCGATTGCGAATGTACTTGTAAAAATAAATAGTAAAATTAAAAGCTTGTTCATTTTGCAATAGATTTAGAGCACTAAGCTATTACAAAAAAAGGAATTTTATAAGTTTTGTTAACTTCTAATTAAAACTTTTATTAAATATCAAAGTCAAAAAGAAGAACATCATTTTATAACGAAGATGGAGAGTATAATTCTTACAGATTTTTAAGAATTTGGCAATTACTTTTTAATTTTTTTGTGCTCTATGGAGTCGTTTTATTCATTAAATTTGATACGAAAAAGAAATGCAATCAAATCGATACGATATCGTAGGACTGTATTGAAAAAACTATCTTTTAAAATATGGAGTTACCTAAAAAAATTGTGGTTATCGGCGGAGGGTTTGCCGGATTAGAGCTTATAAAACGCCTCGGGAATTCAGAAAAATATGAAATCATTTTAGTAGACAGCAACAATTATAATTTTTTTGCTCCCTTAATATACCAAGTTTCTAGTGGTTTTATGGAACCATCAGCAATTAGCTACCCTTTTCGTAAAATTCTACGTGATTTTAAAAATGTGCGTTTTAGACTCGGTTCTCTTGAAAAAGTGTTGCCCGATGTGCGTAAAATAATCTTAAATAATGGCGAGTTGACCTATGATATCCTAATCATGGCGACAGGTACAGAAACCAATTACTTCGGTAATAAAAACATCGAAGAAAAATGTTTACCAATGAAAACAATTAGTGATGCGCTCTCACTAAGAAACACCATTTTAACACGTTTAGACTTGGCAACAAGAATTGAGAATGCCGCCGAAAGAAAGAAGTATTTAACTTTTGTAATTGCAGGCGCAGGGCCAACAGGTGTAGAGCTTTCTGGAATTATAGCAGAGTTGAGTAGCTCGGTAATTATGAAAGATTATCCAGAGTTAAAAAAAGAGGAGCTTGGAGAAATTTATTTAGTTGATGGCCAAGAATCTGTATTATCTTCTATGTCAACCCATGCTCAGAAATACGCTTCTAAAAAGTTAGCAGCTTATGGTGTGCATCTTATAATGGATACTTTTGTCCAAGATTTTGATGGTGAAAGTGTACAGTTGTCCAATGGAAGTAAAATTGATACTAAAAATCTAATTTGGGCTGCAGGTGTGCAAGCAAAAGTATTTGAAGGTTTTCATCCCGATAGTTTTGGACACGGTAAAAGATTAAAAACAAATCAATTCAATCAGGTGCATCTGTCGGATACGATTTACGCCTTGGGAGATTGTGCGATAATTGATGGCGATATCAAATATCCTCAAGGGCATCCGCAGGTAGCGCAACCCGCAATACAACAAGCTAAAAACTTGGCAGACAATTTATTAAAAAATAAAGGAACGTGGAAACCCTTTGCGTATAAAGACAAAGGTTCTTTAGCGATTATTGGAAGGAACAAAGCGGTATTGGATTTTCCAAATCAATTGTATGCTATGAGTGGCTTTCTTTCGTGGTTAATTTGGATTTTTGTGCACATCATGAGCTTGGTAAACTTCAAGAACAAATTACGGGCTTTGTATAATTGGTTGGGGTATTATATTTACAAAGACCAATCTTTTAGAATGATTATAAAACCAAATAACGAAATAAAATAGGGGCAGCTAGAAAACAGGAGCTTCTGAGCTATAAAAGCACTTGAATGCATCTAGATGGCCGTATTTTTTACAGATAATTTTGTAAGAAATGCTTGCCATCTTTTTCATTTAAAAGACAAGCGCATTGCAGAAGTTTAATCAGCTTGTAAAGCTGATTAAACTAAAAGATAAAATCAATTAAATATTATACTTAGAAAGGAATACGATGTTTATTCGGAGTTCTTAATATGGAAGCAGATGCTACTCCCATAAACTCAATGAACACTCCTATTCAAAAAGCCAAAATAAAGAAATCTTATAGCTGCAATCCTTTTTAAAACTTTTCAAAAACACCCAAACCAAAAAGAGCAAAATCGTATTTTACAGGATCTGTTGCATCTAATTTTCGGAGGCTTTTGTCTAGTTCTGCAACTGCTTTCCAATCGTTTTGTTTTCTAGGTAGTAGTTGTAATTTTCTTGCTACGTTGCCCGAGTGCACATCTAAAGGGCAGGATAAATTTGCAGGGTTGTGAGTTTTCCATACTCCGAAATCTACGCCCGCTTTATCGTTTCTAACCATCCAGCGTAAAAACATGTTAATACGCTTTGCTGCAGAATTTTTTAAAGGGTCTGAAATGTGTTTCTGAGTTCTTTGTAAGTGCGCTACTTCAAAAAAAATCGATTTAAAATGATGGATAGAAGATTGGTAGGTTTTTGAATGATCTGTTATAGAAAGTGCCTTTTCTAATCCGCCATACTGCGTATATATGTGTTGAAGCGACTTTATAAACTGTTGAAAATCGATTTCATTAAAAGTTCTGTGTACAAAACCTTTGAAGTTTTTTAAATCTTTTTCTTGATGATTTAGGATAAAATCGTGTGGAGAGTTTCCTAGTAACTCCATCATTTTGTGAGAATTTCTGATAATCATAGTCCTGTTGCCCCAAGAAATTATGGCGGTTAAAAAGCCAGCAATTTCAATATCTTCTTTTTTAGAAAATAAATGCGGAATTTGAATAGGATCCGACGCTATGAACGTCGGATTGTTATATAAAATTACTTTCTCGTCTAAAAATTCTTTTAGTTCGGCTTTTTTCATTTTCTATAATTTTATTCCAAATTTAAAACCTAATGAATAGTTTAACAAGGTTTTTCTATGATAATCTTCATATCCTCTGAAAGGGAAAAAAGGAAAAAGATCATCTTCATCATAAATTTGATGGATGGTTTTATTGTATTCTAAGTTAAGGTGGTTAAACCTTTTAATTCTGACACCAAAGCCAGAATAAAAATCGAAATAGAACCTATTTCCAAGAGGAACTAATAGTCCGTATTTTAGGTTAAGAATTGTTACTCTTTTTTTTGTGGCAAAATCATCTGTGATGCAGTTATTTTGATTTGAATCGTTTCTTTCAAAATAGTTGATATGATCATTATACTGACTTCTAATTTCTCTAAATTCAAGCGCTACGTACTCATTTAAATGTGCGTTTTTGGTTAAATTAATTCCGTTATACCATTTTGCTTCTAGGCGGCTTGTAGTCGCTTTATCTTTAAGATATGAAACCTTTGGCTGTTCGTAATTAATAGTACGAAATTTTGCACCGTATGCTGCACTTAAACTAATGTTGTCTTTAATAAAATATTCTGAACCTAAACTAAGAATAGGTATAGAAAAGAAATCGAGCGCTAGCAAAGGAGTCGTAAACAAGAAAAATTTATTTTTAGGCAGCAGTGCTAATTTTTTATGACTGATAACTATTTTTTTTGACACGCTATCCGTTACAAAATGCAAATTGTGTTTGTAAGTAAAACGCTTGTTACTTGAGAGGTCTAAGAGCATTCCTAAACCGTAAGTATAAGCGTTCAACCAAAATATACTCGACAATTTTGGTCTTAAATAAAAATCTTGTTTCAAACTGTCTTTTAAAACTGAAATTTTAATGGTTTTCTTTGAACGAAGCGGTCTTAGTGTGCTTTCTTTTTGGTTTGTAAATATGGTGTCTTTATTAAAGACAATTTTACTCTCAGTATCCGTAGAAACTTTAAGTATTGTTTTTTTTCTATTTAAAAGGGTTGCAC
>Ga0209815_1001447_pt1 | contig 15588 bp, 13 predicted proteins | sample CoawatmetaG00DNA_FD_187507 | JGI IMG/M metagenome (GOLD analysis project Ga0209815, IMG submission 187507) | Marine microbial communities from the West Antarctic Peninsula - Coastal water metaG002-DNA (SPAdes) (version 2) | ecosystem: Environmental > Aquatic > Marine > Coastal ...
TATATATTATCGTATTATTCATTACCATTAATATAATTATAGAGTAGAGTGTCTGGATTATGATTATGGATTTCTCCACATACTAATGACATACTTTCATACATTTTACGCAATACATCATTTGGAGTTATTGACCCTATACGGATTAGTCCGTGTTTTATTAAATACTTTTTTACATCTTGTATAGGGGTTTGTTTCAATAACTGTTTTTGAGTTGAAACACGATTTCTTAATGTTTTATTTGAAACTAATACAGATACCTTAGGTGCTACAGACGACCTACCTACTTTGTAAGTCCTTCGCAAAGTTTTTTTTCGCCTTAGCTTTTTGGGTTTATTATTTGATAATTTATTTAATACATCATTTCGTTGTTTTAATTCACTCATTCGTTTCATACCATCATTAATTTTTGTCTCAATAATACTAGGTGTATTGCTCTCGTTCTTTTCATATATGGAAACCGGAGATGGTTGAGATATCGTAGTATTATTAGTAACATTTGGTATATTAGAATTCAATGGTACATTACTACCAACTTGGATTGTAGGACGATTATTTTGAGTTTTATTAAGATAATTCCTATATGTTGGTAGATTTCCATTTTTTAAACAACCATACTTAGGTGACGCACTCATACTATCGGACGACGGTTGTTGTGTGATTGGTGGGTCGGTTGACGGATATCTCCTCAATGTAGTATTCTTAGGAACATTCATTTCATGTTTTTTTACCAGTCTATCCAAATACGCGCGCGAAGAATTATCAAAGTCAGAATTAAATTTATCCACATTATTATTTTGTGCGTGTGGGGGCGATTGTGTTGATTGGGTCGGTTGCTGATTATTTGAGTATAGTCTTTTATATCTATCTTCTTGTTGTTTTCGTATCATATTCAATAGAGATTGTTTTCGAAGCGTTTGTTGTTTTTTATTAGCTGGATTTTTTACCCGTATTTTGTCTTGGGGATTTTTTTTGGGTTGAGTTTTTTTAGTTTTATTATTGGGATATGTAAATTGGTCCATATTTATTGATAGTATTTTCTTATCACTCATCTATAATTTCGTTTTAGTATAATTACTAATACGAAAAGAAATATCCAGTCATAACTAATATTATTATTCCCTAAACAATATATTTGTTACACATATAAAGATGAAATAAACAAATGTTCTTTATGTTCCTTGTTTGCTAACAGTAATTTCAACCCAGTGTCTAGGTCATTTCTTGTGATTTTCTTTCGAAGATCTTTATGTTTACCATATATACGTCGTCCATGACATATTTTTACATATGTCAATAATATTTCTATATCCCTTCCATAACTTGTAAGGTGTTCTTTATTTGCGTGAAACCATTTCTCGGTTACCACACTATCATCTATTAATTGCCAATCGGCTGATACTACTTTTCGTTTAAATATTTGCATTAATTCTTTTGGAGAATATGTATCTATTGAAAATCGCCATATAAATCGTGATTTTAATCCTTGATTTGCTTTAAAAAATGTATTATTTAATTCATCTTCATATCCAGCTATGATTACCATTAATTCGTCTTTATGATTGCTAAGTGATTCACATAATGTATCCAAACATTCCTTTGAAAACGAATCGTCGTGTTCTCGACTTGCCAATGAATATGCTTCATCAATAAACAAAACGCCACCAAGACTTTCATCTATTATTTTTTTCGTCTTAATAGCTGTTTGACCTAAATACCCTGCTATTAAATCGCTGCGTGTAATCTTCTTAAATGTATTATTTTTTAAAAATCCCATTTTAGAATACATTGTTCCAATTATTTTTGCAATTTCAGTTTTACCTGTTCCAGGTGGTCCATAAATAACCGTATGTTTATAATCACCACCAGACGTATTATTATGCAATCCTTGTATAAAATATAATAATTGGTCTAATATTGATTGTTTTAATAATGATAACCCTACCATTTCATTTAACATAACAAGTTCATCCTTAATCTTATGAAGAGATTCCAAATCAATATTGTATTCCGTGTCTTCTTTGTATTCATACGTATTTAATATACCTATTAAATCTTCTATTGTGTTTATCTCTACATCTATAGCTTCTTCTTTCGTTTTCATTAGAATAATATTATTTGGTAAAGTATCATTATTTAAAGAAATATCCATATTACTCGGTTCATTCACTTCTCTACTTTTAACTGGATTCATTGAAAATACCGGACTAACATATGTATTACTGTTTATCGGTTTATAATCACAATTTATTCTAGGTACATCTTGTATATTCATATTATTATAATTTGTTCGTATCGATTGTCTTAATATTTCATATTCCCCAGTAACTATGCTTTCATTCATTGAATAGTTATCTATAAAGTTTATGAAATTTGTATATTTATTATCGGTCATTTGTACAATATACCTTGTAATGTCTATATTCTTTACTTCAATCAAATAAAAAATTGAAAATTGCGTAAACGTTATATTATAGATAATTTCCATAATAATGAAGTGTAACTTCGACTCCGCCGTATCTTCAAATAATCCACAAACTATGAATGTCTTATGTGATACACTTAAATCTTGCAGCTTATCAACTGAAAGTGACAATATAAAAGCTATTATTGAAGCTGAGAATGAACAAATTGATAAGAAGATTAAGCATATGATTTCAAAGATCACCCCAGATGAATCTAAATTACTAGAACATCTGGGAGATTATACCGAAGAACCATATAATCTCATTGAATCTTATTTTGACGGGAAGCATCTTGAACGTTTGGTTAGACACCAATTAGAATCATATAATAATTTTGTAAACTTTCAAATACAAAAAACTATCCAAATGTTTAATCCGGTAGTAATTCGCTCTGAACACGATTATAATGAAAGTAAAGACAAGTATTTCCTTGAAGTTTTCATTAACTTTACAAACTTTAAGTTATATCCTCCGCAGATTCACGAAAACAACGGAGCTACTAAGACAATGTTGCCTCAAGAAGCTAAACTTCGTAATTTCACATATGCGTCAACTATGACTGTTGATATCAACATTAAGTATGTGATACGCAACACTGAGAATATGGATACTCCTAAGACAATTGAAAAAATTATACCTAAAATCAACATTGGTAAGTTACCTATTATGTTAAAGTCTTCTATTTGTGTGCTTACCCAAAACCCACATATTAGTCACCAGCAATCAGGAGAATGCTCTATGGATTGTGGTGGATACTTTATTATTAAGGGTTCAGAAAAAACTGTTCTGGGACAGGAACGCGCAGCCGAAAATCGCATATATTGTTTTGATGGTAAGAATACAACCAAATGGAACTGGACGGCTGAGATTAAATCAGTACCCGATTATAAATGTATTTCTCCCAAGCAGATTGAGATGATGATTGCAAGTAAAAATAACGGATTTGGTAATGGCATATATATATCTATTCCGCGTATTAAACAGCCCATTGAATTATTTGCGGTATTCCGTGCGTTAGGGATTATGACGGACAAGGATATTTGCGATCATATATGTCTTGATATTAATGACCCCAACTCACAAGATATCGTCAGGTTTCTACAGGCATCGGTTATTGATGGTAATAAATACATGACACAAGAAAGTGCGATGGAACATATTACTACATACGCCGCATATACCCCAATCAATATGGACAAAGAAACAGGACAACGTAAAAAGCAAGAATTCGCAAAAGAAGTATTAGATTCGGATTTGTTTCCTCATTGTCAAACCACAAGTCAAAAATTATACTTACTTGGATATATGGCTAAGAAACTAATCAAGACCAGCCTTGGATTGTTTAAAGAGGATGACCGAGATTCATACACAAATAAACGTATTGAATTGACCGGAACTTTGTTAAATAATCTATTCAGAAACTATTTCAATAAACTTGTAAAAGAAATGCAAAAACAAATTGTTCGTGAAATTAATAATGGTTCATGGCGTTCTATGGATGACTATCAAAATATCATTAATACCACAAATATTTATAAAATTATGAAATCAACTACTATTGAAAATGGCATTAATCGCGCATTATCTACTGGTGATTTTAGTATTAAACAATCAAATAGTAGCAAAGTTGGTGTAGCACAAGTGTTAAATAGACTTACATATGTATCCAGTTTAAGTCATTTGCGTAGAATTAACACGCCTCTTGAAAAAAGTGGTGAATTAATTGCTCCCAGAAAATTACACAATACTACTTGGGGGTTTCTGTGTCCGGCAGAAACACCAGAAGGTCAATCTATTGGTATTGTCAAAAACATCAGTTATATGGCGCATATTACCATACCTACGAATAGTGCAGCGTTATATGAATATGTTGAACCTTATATCAATTCGGTTAATAATATTGATTCAAAAGATATGCTTGGGAAAGTCAAAGTATTTATTAATGGTTGTTGGGTTGGAACTGCTCCTGACCCTATCACATTATATAATGACATGAAAGAAAAGAAGTTTAAAGGTATTATCAATATTTACACGTCTATTATCTTTAATTATAACACTCTTGAAATTCGTATATGTAATGAAAGTGGAAGACTCACACGACCGGTTCTACGAGTCAAAAATAATAAGGTGTTAATTACAAACGATATTATTAACAGACTTACAACCAAAGAATTATCTTGGAATGACCTATTGACAAATTGTAAATTAGACGAGTCGGTAATTGAATATATTGACCCAGAAGAACAAAACTTCGCTATGATCGCAATGAAAAGTAAAAACAACTATCTACACGATATTAACGCATACTTTCAATATACGCATTGTGAAATTCATCCTAGCACCATATTTGGAGTATTGGCGTCGTGTGTTCCTTACCCAGAACATAATCAAGCGCCTAGAAATACTTATCAATGTGCTATGGGTAAGCAAGCTATGGGAGTATATGCTACTAATTACGACCAGCGTATGGATAAAACCGCATATGTATTAAATTATCCTACACGCCCCCTAGTAGATACACGTCTAATGAATTTTATCCATCTTAATCAAATCCCTTCTGGCACACAAATTCACGTAGCAATTATGACACATACCGGCTATAACCAAGAAGATAGTGTATTAATTAACAAAGGCTCTCTTGATAGAGGATTATTCTTGGCTACGATTTATCACACAGAGAAAGATGAAGATAAGAATATTATTCGCGATGAGATCATTCGTTGTCAGCCAGACCCCGCTAAAACGAAGGGTATTAAGTTTGGAAATTATAGCAAACTTAATTCTAGTGGATTTATTCCTGAAAACGAGTTAGTTGAAAACCGAGATGTTATTATTGCTAAGACTGTACCAATTAAGGAAAATCGTAATGACCCAATGAAAACAATTAAATATGAAGACCAAAGTAAAACCTTCAGAACTACTGAAGAAACCTATATTGATAAAAATTATACTGGTCGCAATGGAGATGGTTACAATTTCGCAAAAGTTAGAGTGCGTGCTCTTAGAAAACCTGTTCTTGGTGATAAATTCAGTTCTAGGCACGGACAAAAGGGTACAGTTGGTAATATTATTCCGGAATGCGATATGCCATTTACAAAGGACGGTCACAAACCCGATATTATTATTAATCCTCACGCTATTCCATCCAGAATGACTATCGGACAATTAAAAGAAACTTTACTTGGAAAAGTACTATTGGAACTCGGTATGTTTGGTGACGGAACCAGTTTTGGTAATCTTGATGTAGCAACGATTGCTAAGGAACTACAAAATCTTGGATATGAAAGTTATGGCAATGAACTATTATACAATGGACTAACCGGCGAACAGCTTGAAACCAGCATTTATATTGGTCCAGTGTTTTATCAAAGATTAAAGCATATGGTTACTGACAAACAACATAGTCGTTCTATCGGTCCTATGGTGAACCTAACTAGACAACCTGCTGAAGGTAGGAGTAGAGATGGTGGGTTTCGCATAGGAGAAATGGAAAGAGATGTTATGATAGCACACGGAATTTCCCGTTTCTGTAGAGAAAGAATGTATGATGTTTCAGATAAATATAGCACACACATTTGTAACAAATGTGGAATGATAGCAGCGTTTAATGACGGAAAGAAAAACAGGATGTATGACACTGCCGACTTTAGCGTGCATACTTGTAACACGTGTGATAATCACTCAGACTTTTCAAAGGTAGAGATACCCTACGCATATAAATTAATGTCGCAGGAATTACAAACTATCAATGTTGTTCCAAGACTTATTACAGAAAAATAACTTATAACTTATAACAAAACCATTAAAATATTATTATATATTTTTTATTGTGTTTGTTTTCGTATAGTTTTGTCTCCACCTAATACAAAACTGTAAATGATTGATGATAATTTACCACGTGTTGAAGATGGGTCAAATATCAATGATTCACGTCTCTCCAATGAATTTAACGGTATATCGTTCTCTAACTATAAAAAATTAAAAGTCAGAAATAACTTTATTGAAAATATGATTAAGGGTAAAATAGAACCGGCTTGTTATTGGTGCTGTGAACTAATATGCGCGGGTCATTTTATGGATGTTTGGGAAAATATACTCCATTATGCTGGAAAACATATACATATAGGCAATCCAAAAATTATTATTTATCTTGAAAAAAGATTCTTATTGTTTCAAAGTATCATTAATGAAGATGATATACCCAGCCCACATCACTTACGAAATCATACTACTATACGAAGGATGTTTGCTGAAATCGTTGCTACACTTACGTTATCTAACAGAAAACATAGTTTTGAACCTATACGTATCAAGCGCAAAGAAGAATTTGATATGACACAGATTTCAGATAGATTGCACGCACCATCTACAGAATATGCTAATGATATTTTAAAAAAGAAAGACCCTAAGGAACTTTTTATACCTATTAATGAATTCTCGTATCATTTATCCAATGATAAAAAAGATACAATTAACGCATGCTATTGGATTGAATGGCTTCTTGAATTCTCTATTGTGTGCAATAGTAATAAATGCCCGTGTGTATGTCAATCTAGAGAGGATAATCCAGTTGAACCTAAATATCAAACGAATGTCGTATGGATATTATGGGACGTGTTATTTTATCATTGCTATGAACTTGGTAATAAATATATTGAAGCTTTATTAAACTCACTACATACCCTTTTTTGTATTAAATATACTACTGGAACAAACAAGCGAAGACGGTATTTACTATATTTTGCAGTAGCATTGTTAACTGAAGAAATACCCAATGATATTGAACTTATGCCAGATAAACCTACAATCAAGGCAGTATGTGATAATATCAATCTTGTTTACAAACAAGTCAAGAAGAAAGAACAGAAACCTACAACAGACTACTTATTCGCAAATATTGAAAAAGAAACATCATTAACCTTGTCTATGCAGAAAATGGATTTAGTAAACTCTACGAATATCGCATAAAGTAAATAATATCCATAGTATATAAATGGTCAAGGATACTCTTGGCGCATCAACCGTCATCGGACAAGGAACGTATGGATGTGTTCATAAACCTCAATTGAAATGTAAAGACAAGGCACGTAAGGATGATACCACTGTATCTAAACTGATGACACGTAAAAACGCAAATCAAGAACTTGGTGAATATGATCTCATTGATTTCGCTGATGAAAAACAAGAATACTATTTAGGTATTCCGGATGATTGTAATGTTGATGGTAAAAACGCAGCGAATCTTATGGCTATCGCAAAATGTAGGGATTTTGAAGCTAACCAAGTTCAAGATTATAAACTATTATTGATGAAATATGGCGGAAAAGACCTAGACATTTTTGGTAAAGAAGTAAAATCGTGGACAAAAACTCCTGAAAATGTTAAGAGTATAGAATTATTTTGGTTAGAAGTTAGTCGATTATTTCGCGGACTTAATGCGTTTAAAAAGAATGGTATCGTGCATCATGACTTAAAACACCAAAATATCGTATATAATCAAACAACTAACCGAATTAATTTTATTGATTTTGGATTCATGACCGATAAAACAAACATTATTAATACATGTAAAAAATCGGATTACTGGCTAGCTCGGAATCATCATTGGTCGTTTCCAATTGAAATTGTTCTATGGAATAAACGAACATACGCCCGATATGCGAAAGGTACTGTATCCAAAATAGCAAAGGATTTTGATTCTGTGTCAAAAGACATATCTAAACAAATTGGATACTTTTTTAGCTGTATTACCGAGCACACGTCAGGCACGGTCGAATATAATAGTCTTACCAGGAAAATGATTAGACATTTTTTTAATTTATCGATGAGTCTTACTAATTACGATTATAATACATTTCTGAATAAATCGATTGACACCGTTGATAGTTATGGAGTTGGAATCGCATTGATGTTTATGTTAAGGAAATCCGCACATCTATTAGATGGTGGGTTTTTAACGAGAGCCCTTGGTTTGTTTAAAAAAATGATTCATCCAAACGTACATTTACGATATGATACTGATATGTTAATGAATGAGTATGAAGACATACTTAGCGAACAAGGGATGTTGAACCGACATAATATGCGATTTGAGAACCATCGTTTAGTTTCTGGTATTGAAATTCCTTCCGTTATTGAAACAACAATTAATCGTATTATAAATGATACTAGTCAGGTTTCGAAAAAAGATTTGAAAACAATTCAGGTTAATGATGAACCTATGCGAATTTGCCCTCCTGGAAAAGAATATAAACCTACTACAAAAAGATGTGTGAAAACCTGTAAAACTGGGTATGGTCGTAATACTAACTTCAAATGTGTTCGTGATAAAACACGTAAGGCCATTAAATCGTGCCCTACCGGTAAAGAACTTAATCCGGATACCAATAAATGTAGAGCTCTATGCAAACCTGGTAAAATACGCAATGACAAAAATAGATGTGTCAATCTGAAATACAACCCATTCGCATCCGACAAATAAATTGTACGGTGGTATAATAATAATAATATAAATATTTTTATTATCAAATTACCAAGGGTTTAAAAAGCAGATCCAAAAGAACCACCTAAAGCACCATTCGCCGCCATAGGACCGAATGACATACCCATATCTTGGGGAGGGGCTTGGTTTTGTTGTCCCATATCAGGTCTAGCCGTTGCTACAGGGGCTGGAGGGAAACTACCTCCTTGCATCTGGCTGTTGTCTAAGTTATCTGCCTGACTTGGTTGGTGCATTGTGTGTTGAGATACGCGAACGTTTTGTTTTACATTCTGCTTGGTCTCTTCGGTGGAAGGACCATTCCAAAGTTCAAGCACGCGGTCAAATAGAATGTTTACTTTAAGACCTAACTTTGTCTGAATGCTTAACACAATAATTAAGAATGCCAAAATTACGTTTGTCAATGTTAAGTTCTCATACTTAAATCCACTGTAAGTTGGGAAATATGTGATAGCGCGATGAATAATGATAGCACCACAGAACATTATTGTCAATTGAATGAAGATTTCGGCTAAAAGTTCTAAAGCTGACTTCTCAGGATCCGCCTCGGGGATGAAACGTTGAACCATTTTATTCAACATTACTACTGGAACCACGCCCATTGATGAATACTGGATTACGTTCAATAATTCAGCTTGTCCCTCCTCTGTTGTGGAAAATACGTGAGATAAAAAAGTCTTCTTTGTTAAGTCTGAGTCGTTTATTATTTCCATTAAAGATATATACATTTCACATAGAAAAAGATATTGATGTAATGTAGGTTTATTTTTGAATTTATATACTTTTTATGTAAAGGATATAAAAAAATTATCATACTATTACTTGTGTAAGTTATTTACACAATGTGTGTTTCCTGGTTTAGCTCAGTTGGTAGAGCGACGGCCTGTAGTAGTATATCTTTATTTAAAGCGGCCAGCCGTCGGTCATTGGTTCGATTCCGATAACTAGGAAAATTATAATAACTTACCTTTATTATAATTTCGTAAAAAGACATAAATATTAATATGGTATTTTAGTATACATTAATTAGTATGTTGAAGAATGTTGTTGAGATTAATAAGCACAAGAATCGTGACACGTCACAGCCTAAACACGAAGAATACCAGTATCTTAATTTGATTCAAGACTTACTAAATGAAGGGAAATTAGAAGAAGGGCGTAATGGAAAAACTCTTAGAGGCGTAGGTGCGGCTATGCACTTCTCATTAGAGAATGGTAAAATACCCGTATTAACTACCAAAAAAACTGCTTGGAAGACTGGAACACGTGAGCTTTTATGGTTTATTAAAGGACAAACTGATAATAAAATTCTTACCGACCAGGGTGTTGGAATATGGAAAGGAAATACTACAGCAGAATTTTTAGAAACACGTGGATTAGACTATGAACCAGGTCGTTCGGTGGGACCACTTTACGGATTTCAAGGCAGATTTTTCAACGCACAATATACCGGATGCGAAACAGATTATACCGGACAAGGAATCGACCAACTACAAAAAGTGATTGACGACCTTAAAAATCCTGAAACAAGAAACTCCAGACGTCATGTAGTATCAGTTTGGAATCCAGAACAATTAGACCAAGGTGTATTACCTCCTTGTCATATTTTATATCAATTTGTTGTAACTGATGGTAATAAACTTAGCTGCTTATTGCAGCAAAGATCGGTTGATACCGTGTTGGGTTGCCCTATAAATATATTATCGTACAGTATATTAACCTGCATAATCGCTAAGATATGCGACCTTGAACCATATGAGTTTATTCATTACTGTGGAGACGTTCATTTGTATGATGATTTAATAGAAATAGCAAAAGAGCAAATAACACGTGAGCCTTATCCATTTCCTACATTAGAAATATTAAATAAAAGAGATGATATTAACGATTATGTAATTGAAGATTTCAAACTTCACGATTATCAACATCATCCACAATTAAAAGGGGCAATGAGGGCATAATTTCGTCTGTCTTTGTATCAGCATAAGAATAATTTATATATTTTTCCGTATTATATACAAATATTCTTTAACTGGCTTGTATTCCGCCGTTCTCTTATAATTACTAATCCCCTTTAATCGGTTATACGTTTTATGGTCTATCGGTATTTTTTTGACATCATCACTATATCCTTTTAATAATTCATCCATATCGGGAATTGATATAATTCCACCATCATTATACGACAGCATTATGTATTTTGCTTTCGTATTTACTAACAAATCATTCATCGCCTTCTTCGCGTGTATACTACTATTGTATAACGATTTTGTGCGTGATGCTGACTGTCCTCGATTGGTGTCGGGAATTTCCACATTCTTATCCCAATTGTTGATTACATCTAACATGAAATAATAGATATTATATGGATGTTTGTTGTATGGCGGATCATAATATACCACATCTAATTCTCCAACGTCTTTCGCCCATTCATTTACATCTTTCTGACTTACATTGACTTTACATTTACTTGGGTCTAATATTGGATATGGAATTTGAATATCTTGAGTAATACGCTTGACATCGGTCTTCGTTTTTCCACCATATTCCCCCTTTTTACCATCTTTGTCTTTATAATACGCCGAAAATTGTCCGTTCGTATTATTGTGAATAGAACACTCCACTAACAAAGGACCCAATAAATAAGGTCTGTACTTTTCGGGTATTGTTTCTATGAAATCACGCATAATATCTATACGTTTTCCGTTTTTGCTTGTATAGAATGCTCGTTCGTTCTCTTTGATTTCTTCACTTTTGGGCGACCAATGTTTTGATACCCATCCACCTTCTATCTTTCCAGACATTTCATCATCTGCCTTTTTATTGGCTTGGTCGATATATTCCTTTATTTTTTGTATTTCTGACTTAGTTGGACTTGATAGATAACACAGATTCAACGTTTTACTGTACCCTGCCAAGTCATTTGCATATAACTCTTTTTCTTTTGTCTTAAATAGACGACTGACTACGCCTGAACCTGAAAATCCGTCACCTATTTTTATTTTGTCCTTTTTCATTGATTTTTTAATTTCATCAAGCTCATCACTTATAATATTCAATAATTTGCGTTTGTTACCCATATATGTAATAATTTGTTCTTTCAAAAATTTATTTTCAGTTGCCATTATACATTATACGAAGAAAACATTTATATAATTTTATTATAATTAGTTAGAGAAATGCCATATAATTATCTATATTTATAATGAGTTCAAACGCCGCCGCAATAAGAAGACGTGTTACCGCACCTCAACAAACCGCACTAATTAGGACATCACCTCCTCCAGCTCCAGTTCAAAAGCAAGTCAGAGAAAAACAAACAGGTTTAACAATACAAGAATTTATTTCTACATTAGATAAACGCGTAGTTTCATTGGAGGAATCTATAAACAATACGATAAAAGATACCTCCGAACCTACAGTTACCGACATCATTGACGAGTTTAATTCGCGTTTTGATATGTTTGCTACTGAATTAGCCGATATTAAAGACGCAATGATAAAACTACAAACATATACTATGGATGTAAACAAGATGCTATTAGATGAAAGAATTGATATTTTGTCTGAGGTAAACCCAAACCAAAGGACAAACCACGTCGGACAAGACACAGATTTAACCAGTGTAGTTAGTCTCGGCGCAAATACTATCAATACCGAACATACTAGTGTAGATATGCGCGAATTAGTCCAGGAAGAAATGAATAAAGATGAAAACTAAAGGGTATAAACAAAAAATCTTTATATGTATAATATTATAACAATACATATAATGTCACGCTCTTTTACAGATATGATGGCAACAATTGAATCACTACAAGAACAATATTATAAAATTAACAATAAAAATTCTTTTTTCAAAAAAACACAAAAATATGAATGCGCCGATTTAGTAACAAACAAGGTAGGAATTGATATAATGTTGGAAAAGTCGATTTACGTCTTTGACAATAATAAAATTTATATTGACTACCCGATATTCAAAACGTTTGCCAATCCAAACAATTATCACGACATCAGTGTATTTTTGGTGAATAATATTAATGATTGTATCAAAAAATATAAAAAGTTTGAAATATTTATTAATCTTGATACATTAACAATATCTGCTGTAGAACGTCATAGAAATGTAATACTTGGATTTGCCGAACACGGGCAAGATAATGGATACGACAAATATTTAACCAATATGGAACTTTACAATACTCCTTCATTTATCACAACAACTACATCTATTCTCAGTTCTTTTATTTCACAAAAAGTCACTGAACTTGTGAAAATTCACACAAAATAATGTTGAGATTGTCACCGAATAAATGTCTTTATCGTAAAAAAACTTATAAAAATAGGGCATTCTATATTATAGAATGTCTGGACTACTTAATTTTTTATTGTTTATCATCGTATTGGTGATATATGTCCATATAATTAATCAACTCAAAACTAGTGAAGATTTAGAAGTATATGAAATGGATTATACAACCAATCAGTACTTACAGGAAGTATGTAACATAAAACAACCCGTATTATTTAATTTCGATAGTATTAGTCCTGAATTTTACGAACAGATTAATGCAGACACGTTTATTAATAATGATAATTATGACGTGAAGGTAAAAGATATTCGCGACTATTATAAAGGAGAAAGTATTGATTATATTGTATTACCAGCTAGTTCGGCTACAAATTTAATGAAAACTGATACGCGGGCGAATTATTTCACGGAAAACAATGAGGATTTTATTGAAAATGCTGATTTATACCACATTTTCCATTCAAATGATACGTATTTAAAACCTCAATTATCCATGATCACAAAATATGATATTATAACTGGTTCTTCCAAATCAGTTACCCCCATTAGATATCATACGGACTTTAGAAAGTTTATGTCAGTTCACTCGGGTAAGGTCAAAATTAAAATGACCCCCTGGAAAAGTCATAAATACTTACACCAACACCGTGATTTTGAAAATTACGAATTCCGTTCCCGTATGAATGTATGGAAACCTGATAAACAACATAAAAATGACTTTGATAAACTCCGATTTTTGGAATTTGATATCACCCCAGGAAACACTCTTCATATTCCTCCTTATTGGTGGTATAGTATACAGTTTAATGATGATTCCAATACAATCGTTACTAGCATTACTTATAATTCTGTTATGAATTGTGTTAGTAATTTACCAAACTGGGGTATGTATTATTTACAACAGACAAACACTAAAACCAAAATCACAAGAACTCTTCCTATTCATATGGCCGATGAAGAACACGACGATAACAGTAATGAGACTGACGAACCATCAGATAAGCCGGTGGTTGAAATGACACAAGAAATTTAGTAAGAATCTATAACTAAAAATATTTGTATTATGTAAATGAGTGATAATACAAATTTATATAACGATGAAAAAACAAACGATATAAACGATGAAAATATGCTATCTCTAACAGACGCACCTATTTCCACATTCAAAGAAATTCTAGAAACAGAAGATGAAAAGCTAAATACAACAAAGGAACAATCTCACTATAAATCAATCAAAACGCATAATGTTGACGAAGACGTTAGATTACAAGATAAAATTCCAAATGAGTCAGACGACACAGCTAGTTTGAAAAGTGTATCCTCATATGATGAAATATTATCAATTCCACCTAACCAAAACAATTTTGATTGGTTCTCGTCCAGAGAGTATATTATATTCAAAAATCAACTATATTCGTTACGTAAAAATAACAACTTCATTTTAAAAGAAGGCAAAGAATGCAAACGTTTACTTGATTTAAAATATGAGGACTTGACCTCGATGGTTAATAATATTCAAACCTCGGTTATTTTTGTGTCAACTATTTCTGGGTTTTTCCAAGCCACCAAAACACAATTTGCTATAAATATTGATATTATCGCCGTAATATCCATAACCATTTCCACATATATTTCACTCATATTGTCTATTTCAAAATACTATAAACTTGATGAATTAAAGGACCGTATTCAAAACCTTAGAGAGAAGTATTCATTACTTCACAATCGCATTGATTACAGAATGGATGTTCTTGGACCTTGGAATAACAAACACCTATGGGAACATCAAGACCCAAAAGCGAAACTTTCCGAGTGGAACGACGTTGTGAAAAAGATGAAGACCGATTATAATGAAATTATCAAAACAAAACAAGAGCTTACTACTGATTTTGAAATTATCATGGATACTATTTCACGAAATAAATACAACAACTTAAATTCTTTCCTCAATTATAAAGATAGAGAACTATTATTTATGCTCCGACAAAAAGAAAATGAACTTGAAAAACGGATTATGGACGCATCATCTAAATATCCATCACGTAAACGACCATCTATTATGTTACAACACGAAGAACTTGATAATTGGGCCGACGACGACGATAGTATGGTATAACTAAACCGATATACACATAACCAAATTATATAATAGTTACTATACTATATAATTTGTAGATGACTACTTACATAATTTTAATTGTTCATATTTCTTAAATAGGTATGTCTTATCTTTATTCGATAATTCGCTATCGCGTATGACTTCTACTAGTATGTTATCTGGATGTAATGTTTCACATATCATATTATTG
>Ga0209815_1001453_pt1 | contig 15541 bp, 10 predicted proteins | sample CoawatmetaG00DNA_FD_187507 | JGI IMG/M metagenome (GOLD analysis project Ga0209815, IMG submission 187507) | Marine microbial communities from the West Antarctic Peninsula - Coastal water metaG002-DNA (SPAdes) (version 2) | ecosystem: Environmental > Aquatic > Marine > Coastal ...
AATTAATATTTCATTTAATTCATTGTTGTAGATCCTTTTATTTACTAACTTTTTTACTGATTTCGTAAAATATGTATCTTTTTTTTACTATGTATGTTTTTTGATGTGGTCATTAACTTGAACTTAACAATTGATTATTGTTAAATTACAGTATATTAAAATGAATTTCAATTTTCAAAATAAATTCATTGACTAATTAACTAATTTAAACATAATTAACATGAAAAAAAATTACATTTTTATTTTACTACTAGCATTTTGCTTTAGTAATTTGTCCTTAGGGCAAGAAATGCTTTTAAATGGTGGCCTAGAAGATTGGGCAGATGGAAGTCCAACTAGTTGGACCAAAGCAGAGGTTTTAACGCAGTCTACGGATGCACAGTCAGGGTCTGTTTCTGCTGTTAGAACTGGTGGTTCTGGTACCAAAGATTTAAGCCAAACAATTACTGGTATTATTCCTGGAAATAGCTACACTGTTAACTTTTGGTACAAATCTACTGGTGGTGACGAAACAAATGCAAGAATTTGGTGTACTTGGAAGAATGGATCTACAACTGTTTACCATGCAGGAACTGGAAGTGCTGCAGGTGATGATGAGTTAAGAAATAATAGTGGCTATTTAGATAATAACGGCGGTGTTTGGACGCAGCATACAGTTACACTACTTATTGGGATTCTTTATCTTTTGTGAATAATACTGTAGTATCTAACCAAGTTGTTTTAGAAGATTTTGAAGGTACTGCACCTGTACTTTCTGCGGAAAATGGTGTTACAGCAACGATTGCTGCAAACCCAACTGTAAGTGCAGAGAAGTCAATGAAAATTGTTACCGGTGCCGGTCAATCTTGGCAAGGTGGTAAACTTATGATGCAGACGAATAAAATTGACATGAGAACCTCAGACAAAACTCTTTCCGTTAAAATATGGTCTGATGCAGCTAGAGATTTTCTCTTGAAATTAACAGATGGAGATGGAGGAGCAGGAAATGATTCTAAAACTTATGTAGCACATACTGGTTCTGGTTGGGAAACTCTTAATGCTGATTTTAGCGTTAGTGCCGATACAGGTCAAGGAGGTATTGTTGCTAATGATCAATATTCTGGTCTAACTTTTTACCCTCTTTACAATAATAATGGCACTACAGCTGGTGGATGGTATGATATACCAGATCCTGCTTACACAAATTATATTGATGATATAAGTGGTATTGCTGGAGATGCGATTGCAACAGCAGGTATAAGTGATAACAAATTACTTAAAATCTCAATGTATCCAAATCCTACGTCAAGTAGATTAACTATTTCTGCACAAAGCACAATTAAAAGTGCAGCTATTTATAACCTTTTAGGTAAGGAAGTAATGAATTTAGAGATCAACAAAAATAGCGAGTCTATAGATGTTTCTAATTTAGCTTCGGGTATGTATTTAATAAAGTACAGTATAGATAATGCTATAGGAACAGCAAAATTTATTAAGCAGTAACTTTATTCATGTTTTAATTAAACGCTCAAATTAATTTTTGAGCGTTTTTTTTTTAATAGAAATAGGAATGTGTCAATAATAGTATAGAATACAAGTGTAACGTTATCATTTTTTTATTATTAATAGGGTAGTTTGTATTCAGTTAAAATTAAAAGTAAGCGCACACGAAACAAACAAAAAAAATAATTTTGAAAAAATATAGAGTAATATTAATCCTGTTAATTTCCTGTATTGGATACCCACAACAATAACCATACATAAATGTATTATGTGAAAAAATCAACAATACACGTTTTAAATTTGCAGTCTATATAAAGGCGTGTACAAAAGGTTTTTTGTTTGCTAAGCGGAAAAAAAATGTTTTTCTCACACACGTATGCTTTTTGTTGCGGTGTTTTTTGTTGATTTAATGGAGATTATTACATAAATTAGTATTTGAATATAATAGTTTTTAATTTTAAAAAATAAATCATTAATTCTAAAAAATATTAATTAATAAATAACAAACTTTATGATGAAAAAAATTACTTTATTATCAATGTTACTTATTGCAAATATTGGATTTTCCCAATCTTTGCCATTCGATTTTAGTTCTGCAAATCAATTGATGATTGGAAAAGAAGGAGCAGTAGTTTCAATTGAGCAAGATGCTGCAAACGATGTTTTACAAATGATTGGAGGCGGAAGAGCATGGGATCATGCTCAGATTGATTTTGCAGAAAATTTAGATTTATCAGATGATGCAAATAATACGATTACTTTTAAAATTAAGCCAATTAATGGCACAGGTAGTGGAAATCACTTATTAAAGTTTGAAGATCCTTCAGAAGGTGGTATTACGCAGCTACCGTTCACAACAACGGGTACGGATTGGCAAACTATTACTTTAGATTTTGGTTCAGGATTATCAAATTATGGTAAATTGGTTATTTTTACAGATAAAGGAGATGGTAATTCAGCTGTAGATACATATTTTATAGATGATATTTCTGGAGGTACAAATGGATCTACAGCTGGAGTAGCTCCTGCAACTGCAGCACCAAATCCGCCTGCAAGAAATGCTTGGGATGTAGTTTCTCTTTATAGTGATGCTTATTCTGATCTAGCTTCTAATTTTGATGCAGGTTGGTGTGGAAATAGTTCTGTAGAAACGATTCAAATAGAAGGTAATAATACAGCGGCATATAAAGGAAATAATTGTCAAGGTATTGTTCTTGCAAACGGAATGGATATTACCTCATACACAAACATGCATGTAGATGTATACATTGAAGAGAGTGTAGATGTAACTAGTAAAGTTTTTAATTTAAAGTTTGTGCAACAGCCGGGAGGAGCAGCTCTTGAAGTTAATTTTAATGCAGGTTCATCACCAGCTATAGTAGCAGGTTCTTGGTTGTCTATTGATGTAGCAGTAAATCTAGCAACATTTACAGGTTTTAAAGAATTTGGCATTACAGCGGGTAATCTTAAAAACCAAGTCTGGTATGATAATCTCTATATTTATAGAGCGGCTACTGCTAGTGTTGGTGATAATGAATTATTAAATGTTTCTTTGTATCCTAATCCCGCTTCTAGTAAATTAAATATTTCTGCTTCAAATACAATTAAAAATGCTAGTATTTTTAATGTAATAGGTAAAAAAGTAATGAATTTAGAGATCAACAAAAATAGCGAGTCTATAGATGTTTCTAATTTAGCTTCGGGTATGTATTTAATAAAGTACAGAATGGATAATGCTATAGGAACAGCAAAATTTATTAAGCAGTAACTTTATTCATATTTTAATTAAACGCTCAAATTAATTTTTGAGCGTTTTTTTATGCTTTATATTTTATTTTATTTAAAAACATCAAAGGAATTTAATATCTTTATTTTTCAAAACATAATCCAATTGAAATCTATTCTAAAATATTTTACTTTTTTATTATTCTTATGGCTTTTTGCAGGTTGTTCTAAGAAAGAAATGGATGGTTCTAAGGCAAGTAATGCTTTAATACATGAAACAAGCCCTTATTTATTGCAACACGCCTACAATCCGGTAAATTGGAAAGCTTGGAATTCTGAAACGTTAGCACTAGCAAAGAAAGAGAATAAATTAATTATTATTTCAGTAGGCTATTCTGCTTGTCATTGGTGTCATGTAATGGAAGAAGAGAGTTTTGAAAACGATTCTATTGCTAAAATTATGAATGCTAATTTTATTAGCATAAAAGTAGATAGAGAAGAAAGGCCAGATGTAGATAAAGTATATATGAATGCTGTGCAACTGATGACTGGTAGCGGCGGTTGGCCCTTAAACTGTATTGCACTTCCAGATGGTAGACCCATTTTTGGTGGCACTTATTTTACGAAAGAGCAATGGTCTAAAGTATTAATTAGTATTTCTAAATTATATAAAGATTCTCCAGAGAAAGCAATTGCATTTGCAGAAAATCTAACCAAAGGGATTCAAGAATCTCAGTTAATTACTCTAAATAAAAAAACGCCAAATTTTGAAGAAAAAGACATTGTAGAGGCTGTAGATCTTTGGGAAACGCAGATAGACACAATATATGGCGGATTCAAAGGTGCACCTAAATTTCCAATGCCAAATTCTTTAGACTTTTTATTAAGATATGGGTATCAGTTTAAGGATACAAAAGTAGCGGCATACTTAAATAATACATTAACAAAAATTGCCTTTGGAGGGATTTATGATCAGATCGGCGGAGGATTTTCCAGATATGCGGTAGATGAAAAATGGCACATTCCCCATTTTGAGAAAATGTTATATGACAATGCACAATTGGTAAGTATATATTCAAAAGCATATATAACTAACAAAAACCATCTATTTAAAGAGGTGGTCACCGAATCATTAAATTTTATAAAAGAGGAACTAACAGCAGAGAATGGTGCATTTTACTCATCATTAGACGCAGATAGCAAAAATAAATTAGGAGAAAAGGAGGAAGGTGCCTTTTATGAATGGACGGAAGCAGCGCTGCAATTAATCTTAGGAACTGATTTTGAACTTTTTAAAGACTTTTATAATATTAATAGTTATGGTTTTTGGGAAAAGGATAAATATGTGCTGATAAGAAATTCATCAAAAGTAGCATTTGCAGCAAAACATAAATTATCATTATTAGCTTTAAATAATAAAATTAATACTTGGAAAAATACTTTAAAAGTCGAGAGAAATAAAAGAAGTAGTCCTAATTTAGATGATAAAGTACTTACCTCATGGAATGCACTAATGATACAAGGTTATGTAGATGCTTACCGGGCTTTTGGAAACTTAGAATATTTAGAAATAGCCATTAAAAACGCTCATTTTATAATCGAAAAACAACTAAGAAAAGACGGAGGTTTGAATCGGAATTTTAAAAACGGATTTAGCACTATAAACGCGTATTCAGAAGATTATGCGACAATAATACAAGCTTATATTTCTTTATATGAAGTTACCTTAGATGAAGAATGGTTGACTACTTCGAAAGAATTAATGGAGTATTTATTTGTAAATTTTTTTAACGAGAAGAATGGAATGTTTCATTTTACTTCTAAAGAGGACGAAAATTTAATTGCAAGAAAATATGAAGTAATTGACGGAGTGATGCCAGCATCAAATTCATTAATAGCTAATAGTTTATTTAAATTAGGGCATTATTACAGCGATAATAAGTATTTAAAGACTTCAGAGCAAATGCTAAATAATATAAAGCAAGATGTTAAAATAAGTCCAGGTAACTATAGCAATTGGCTGCATCTAATGACTAATTTCACAAAACCTTTTTATGAAGTTGTGGTAGCTGGTAATGAAGCTTTAAAAGTAAATAAAAGTTTAATTAAAAACTATACTCCTAATATTTTAATTGCAGGAACTTCAGAAGAAAATAAAACATTACCATTGTTAAGCTATAAGTTTAATGAGGATGACACGTTTATTTATGTTTGTGTAAACGGTACTTGTAAGAAACCAGAAGTAAATCTTAAAACAGCATTATTAAATATTAAGAAATAATAATAGAAATATTAATTTTAAAGAGTTAGAAGAAGTATTTTTGCAGTCTTAGAGTTAACGTATAAAATTAAGGCAGTATGGGAACATTAACAAATAACTACATATTTAAAGCATTAGAAAACTATCCATACGATTTAGAAGAAGTTATGGAGGCGTTAAATTATGCCTTATCTGCTGATGATAAGAATACAATGGCCTTAACTTTAATGGGCAGGATGTATGCTGAAAAGCTTTATAAATATGAGGAGGCTATTGGTTACTTTAAATTAGCCTTAGCAGAAGATATTAGAGCTTTTGAGGTATATACACCTTATATTAATACACTTTTATGGAATGAAGATTACAAAGAAGCAGAAGAGTTTATTGATTTTGGATTGACTGTTAAAGGATCTGACAAAGCACTCTTATATTTAAAGAAAGCAAATTTATATGAGCAACTAAAGGATTACGAAAAAGCCTTAACCTTTATTAAATTAGCAAAAGAATATACGTTTAATTCAGACTTTATGGTAGACGTTAACCTAGAAAAAGACAGAATTAAGGGGAAAATGCCTGAGAAAAAGAAATCTAAATCTTTAAAAAACTCAAGCAAGACGAAAAAAATAAAAGATAACGTAAAGAAATTATAAATATATTTTTAATTTAAAAGTATATTTTCTTTTACTCTAAAACAACGCTCTTCGCCCAAATATAATGGGTTACCATATTTTTCAGACCAAAAACCGTCTAAAATATCTTTAGAAATACATCGATAGACCGCAACACCTTTATAGATAGTACTTTCATCACCTTGGTAATTAAAATTAATTACTAAAATATTATCTCTAAAAAAACCGGTTCCAAATTGTTCCTGACTTTTATTTATCATCCATTTTGCGACAATTCGGTTTTTCGCGTCTAAACTTAAATCTAGTGTTCCTTTGTATGTTTTTTCGGCTTCATCTTGGTTGTTGCCAAGTATTTGAAACTGTCCAACTAGATCTTGAATATTCATTTGTATCTGTATTTAATTGCTGCGAAGATATAAGAATTTGGTACTTTAATATTTAAGTACTTCTATTTTATTTTTGAAGCTATTGTACTTTTAAACAAGTTAAAAGAAATTAGAATAAATTAAACCTTAAAAAGAATGCGTCTTTGAGTCCTTTTAAATGTTATTCCAATCCTGTACAACATATTTTGGTTTTAGAAATGAATAACTCTTATATTGGCACTGCTGTAAACGTCGACCTATTAACAGTGCTATAAAATTTATTATTATAGAACAAAAATTCATCTTTTAGTTCGGAAAATAAAATTAGAATAAAATAAGTATTTGGCAGATAGTTGTTTATCTTATAGTAATTAGTATTAGTAGTATCAAAAAAATATCAAAAAAGTAATTAAGCATTCATAAAATTATTCAATAATGAGAACGGATAAAATTTTAATAACAGGAGCTGGGGGGCAATTAGGCACTGTTTTGACAAAGCAACTTCAAGAAAAATATGGTGTAGACAATGTTATTGCATCAGATTTAAGGACAAATTCAAGTTTTGAGGGCTGTTTTGAAGTTCTAGATGTTACTAATTTTGACTCCCTAAAGAAGTGTGTATTAAAGAATGAAATTACTCAAATATATCACCTCGTTGCAATTTTATCTGCGAAGGGGGAAGAAGCACCCTTGCAAACATGGGATATAAACATGGGATGCTTATTTAATGTATTAGAGGTTTCGAGATTATGTAAAATAGATAAAATATTTTACCCAAGTTCTATTGCTGTGTTTGGTAATAATATAGAAATGGACAATACACCGCAATCACCAAATCTAACGCCATTAACCGTTTATGGCATGAGTAAAGCTTCAGGAGAAAATTGGGTAAATTATTATTATAATAAGTATGGTATGGATATTCGCTCAATAAGATACCCTGGAGTTGTGGGGTATCAATCTTTACCAGGTGGCGGAACAACAGATTATGCCGTAGATATTTTTCATAAAGCGGTCAAAGAAGAAGAAGTGTTTAGTTGTTTTTTAAAGGCTTCTACGCAATTACCTTTGATTTTTATAGAGGACGCTATAAGAGCAACTATAGAATTAATGGATGCTCCTGCCCAAAATATAAATGTAAGAACATCTTATAATTTAGCAGGTTTTACTTGCACCCCAGAAGAATTGTACAATGCCATAAGAAATGTGTATCCAGACTTTAAAATAGCTTATAAGCCAGACTTTAGGCAAGATATAGCAGATTCTTGGCCGAATAGTATTGATGATACTTCAGCAACAAATGATTGGAATTGGAAACCTAAATTTGACTTGGAATCTATGACTCATGTTATGATAAAAGAATTAAAGAAAAAATATAAACCAGCAATAGTTTAAAAGAATACATATGTACGGAAGAATTAAAGAGCACTTACAGCAAGAAATAGAAAATATAAAAAGCAATGGTTTATTCAAGGAAGAACGTATTATAACATCATCACAAGATGCTGTTATTAAAGTTTCTACTGGAGAGGAAGTTATTAATTTTTGTTCTAATAACTATTTGGGTTTATCTAATAATAAAGAGGTTGTGCAAGCAGCAAAAGATACGTTAGATTCCCATGGTTTTGGAATGTCTTCCGTACGTTTTATTTGTGGTACACAAGATATTCATAAAAGTTTAGAAGTGAAAATTGCAGAATTCTTTCATTGTGAAGATACCATCCTATACGCTGCGGCTTTTGACGCCAATGGAGGTGTTTTTGAACCAATATTGTCTAAGGAAGACGCTATTATTTCAGATTCACTAAACCATGCCTCTATTATAGATGGAGTGCGTTTATGTAAAGCTGCTAGATATAGATATGCGAACAATAATATGGAAGATTTAGAAGCACAGCTAATTGCTGCTAATAAAGAAAATCCTCGTTTTAAAATTATTGTTACAGACGGTGTATTTTCCATGGATGGCGTGGTTGCTAAACTAGATAAAATATGTGATTTAGCAGATAAATATGATGCTTTAGTAATGGTAGATGAATGCCATGCTTCTGGTTTTATTGGTAAAACAGGACGTGGAACGATAGAGTTGAAAAATGTACTTGGCAGGGTAGATATCATTACAGGAACATTAGGAAAGGCTTTAGGTGGAGCAATGGGAGGTTTTACAACAGGTAAAAAAGAAATTATAGAAGTATTACGCCAACGCTCTAGACCATACCTTTTTTCAAATTCTTTAGCGCCAACGATAGTTGGAGCCTCTTTAAAGGTTTTTGAAATGATAGAAAATGATACTTCTTTACGGGATAAGTTAGAAGAGAATACCACTCTTTTTAGAACAAAAATGGAAGCTGCTGGTTTTGATTTAGTAGGCGCAGATGCTGCAATTGTGCCAGTAATGTTGTACGATGCTAAACTTTCTCAAATTATGGCAAATCAATTATTAGAAGAAGGTATTTATGTGATTGGTTTTTTCTTTCCGGTAGTGCCAAAAGACAAAGCAAGAATTAGAGTACAGCTATCCGCAGCCCATACAAATGAACATATAGACAAAGCCGTAAACGCATTTATTAAGGTTGGGAAAAAATTAAAGGTTATTAATTAATGTGAAAATCCATGTGTAAAAATTAATTATAAATGTCTACCACGAAACCAACATTAGTAATTTTAGCTGCAGGAATGGGGAGCCGTTATGGTGGATTAAAGCAAATAGATTCATTTACTCTAGAAGGAGAAACCATAATTGATTTTTCTCTTTATGATGCGCTTCAAGCAGGCTTTGGTAAAGTGATTTTTATTATTAGAAAATGTTTTGAAAAAGAGTTCAAAGCTATTTTTAATAATAAGTTAGCAGGAAAAGTAAAAATAGATTATGTCTTTCAAGAAATAGAAAATGTTCCTCGTAAATTTTTAAACTCAGAAAGAATAAAACCATGGGGAACTGGCCATGCTTTATTAATGGTAAAAGATATTGTAAAAGAAAACTTTGCCATTATAAATGCAGATGATTTTTATGGTAGAGAGGCATTTGATGCAATGGCAATACAATTAAGAAATACAGATAAAAACAGTGCTAATTTTAGTATGGTTGCATACCCTTTAAAGAATACCGTTTCAGAATATGGATATGTTTCAAGAGGAGAATGTGCAGTGAACGAAAAAGGTTTTTTAATAGATATTATAGAAAGAGTTAGGATAGAAACAATTGATGGTGTTTTAAAAAGTGAAAATGAAATTGGCCAAATGACCCCTATAAATGAAGAAACTATGGTTTCTATGAATTTTTGGGGATTTACGCCTAAATGTTTTGAGTTTGGGAATGCTCTTTTCTTAGAATTTTTAGAAGAGAATAGAGAAAACTTAAAAACAGAATTTTATTTACCTACTATTGTAAATAAAATGTTAATGGCTAAAAAAGCTACTGTAAAAGCATTAGAATCAAATTCAAAATGGTTTGGTGTTACCTATATTGAGGACAAAGAAACAGCACAAAAAGAGATTTGTAAATTGAAAGATATGGGTCTATATCCAATAAAATTATGGAACTAAATATAAATACAGAAACTCTAAAATATATTTTTAATAAGTTCGATCATAAATCGGATTATATAAGTCATACAGAATTAAATTCTGGACACATAAATAATACTTTTTTGGTCAAAGCATCTGGAACCAAGAACTATATTCTTCAAAGAATTAACCATAATGTTTTTAAAGACATACCTGGTTTAGTAAATAATAAAATTTTAATAAGTAACCATATAAGAAGTAAATACGTTCACCTGTCAGAGGAAGACTTAAGTAAAAAGGTCTTAAGTTTTGTAAAAACAAAAGAGACAAATTTTTACTATCATGAAGAAAATGGAGACTTTTGGAATGTCATGATTTTTATAGCGAATGGTATAACACATGATGTGGTCGTAGATGAAGAAATTGCTTACGAAGGAGGTAAGCTTTTAGGAGCCTTTTTAAATGCAACATCAGATTTTGACAGCAGCCAGTTAATAGACGTAATTCCTAATTTTCATGACATGTCTTTTCGCTTTAAGCAATATGCATTTTCTTTACAAAGTGCTCTAAAAGAGCGTTTAGAAAAAGCAAATATATTTATAAAAATAGTTTCAGATTTAAAGACTGAAATGCATATTCTGCAAGAGTTAAAAGAAACAAAAGTAATTCCTGTAAGGGTTACTCATAATGATACGAAGATATCGAATTCACTTTTTGATAATGGTAATAAAGGTATTTGTATGATAGACACAGATACCGTAATGCCAGGAATTATTCATTATGATTTTGGAGATGCCATTAGAACAATTTGTAATACTGCTGTGGAAGATGAAAAAGATTTATCTAAAGTTGAATTCAATTTAGCATATTATAAAGCCTATGAACAAGGGTTTTTAGAAAAGACAAAGGATCTTTTAACACCTACATGTGTGAAGTATTTGCCTTTAGCAGCAAAAACAATGATTTTTATAATGGGGCTTCGTTTTTTAACAGATTATTTCAACAATGATGTGTATTATAAAACAAGGTATCCAGAACATAATCTAGACAGGGCTAGAAATCAATTTAAACTAATAGAGAGCTTCTCTGAAAAATTCAAATAAAATTAAATCAAATGCTATCTAAATTTTTAGATATAATTGTCTTTTCATATATTTGATAGTTAAAGCGAATAACAATAGGGCGTTATAGAATGTTTAGAAAACTAGTATTTATCTTTTTCTTATCCTTTGCATCAAGCATTTTAGGTCAATTTTCTAATTTACCAGGAACCCCTTTTATTAAAAATTTTCCTCAAAAAAAAATAAAAATATTTGACACTTCTCAAAATATAAACGGAGAAATGTATTTTGCAACTGCTGGTTCTTTAGTCGAGTTTGACGGTTTTAGATTTACAAACTATAGCATTAAAGAACAAACAGATCTTAGAGCTGTCTTGTATATTGATGATGAGCATATTTATACATCAGGTCACGGTGGATTTGGGTTATGGTCTAAAAACAATAAAGGTATTTTAGAATATAAAAGCTTATTTTTCAAATATCCAACTAAGACAGAACAATTATTACCTACTTTTTCTAATATTATAGAGATGGATGGAAAGATTTTGTTTCAATCTTTTTGGCGTATTTATATATACAACCCACTAAGTGAAAAATTGAGCAGTATACAAGCTTTTAAGGGATTTAGTGGTCTTTATTTTTCGAATAAAAGAGCATTCGTGCAAGATGTTTCAATAGGATTATTTGAATTAATTAATTTTGAAAAAAAAATAGTTAAAGGAACGGAGACAGTAGATATTGAGGTTGTTGGTGTTTTTGAAGAAATAAACAATAGTCTTTTAATTGCAACAAAAAATAAAGGCTTTTGGACTTCTAAAGATGGAGCTTTAATAAAAAAGGATTGGGAGATTAACACTGAAATCGAAAAATTTATAATTACTGATGTAGAAGCATATACTGAAGGTAAATTTATTGCAGGTACCTTGAGAAACGGATTTTATATTATTTCAAATAAAGGAGAGAAAATTGCTCATTTTAATAAAAGTAATGGACTGGAAAATAACGCTGTTCGCAATGTTTTTAAAGATAGCAATAACAATGTTTGGGTAGCCACAGAATCTGGAATTAGTTACATAGAAGTAAATAGTAGGACAAAATATTTATTAGACACAAAAAGTAATTTTGGTACGGTTTACACAAGTTTATTAAAAGATTCACTTTTATATTTGGGAACTAATCAAGGGTTATTTACTCTTAACATTAATGAAGCTCTTTCTGAACCTAAATTAATCAGTAAAAATATACAAGAAATTTGGCATATTGATGAAATTGACGGCCAAATCATAATAGGTAGTCATAACGGAGTTTATGTTTTGGAAAATAATATTTTAAAAACAATTCATGTAGAAGGGGGTGGGTGGATCTTTAAAAAACATCCAAAAATTAGTAATATTTTATATGTTGGATTTTATTCTGGAATTGCTGTTTTTCAAAAAATAGATAATCAGTGGAAGTTTCTTGAAAAATTTGATACGTTTGGTGAATCTTCGCGTTTTATAGAATTTGATGAATATGGACAGTTATGGATTGCACATCCATCAAAAGGATATTACAGATTAAGATTGTCATCAGATGGTCTTAAGCTGAATGAAGTGGAATTTTATGGTGTAAAAACACCGAATGTAGAAACGTATGCATATTTCTGCAAAATCGATGGTAGTTTGGTCTTTTACAATCCAAAAGGATTCTTTTATTTCGAGGCTTCAGAAAACTCATTTACTAAAGCAAAGTATCCTTCCGAGATTTTTAAGGGGTTAAATAATATAAATTATATCCATCAAGATAATAATGTTTTTTGGTACGCTACTCCTAATTTATTTGGATACCTTTTAAGAAGTGGTAACCTTTTTGAAAATACTAATGAACCTTTTTATACTTTTTGGAGTAAGCACTTAAATGATTTTAATAAGTTTAAAAAAATAAATAAGAACAGTTTTGCGATAGGAATAGATAATGGTATTATTTTTCATGAATTTAATTCAAAAATAAAGAAATCAATAAAGACTTCTTTAACACTTAAATCATTAAAATTTATAAGTGCTACAGATACTATTATTGGACCTATTACTGGTAAAAGTGAGTTGAAAATACCTAATAGTTATAATTATTTAAAAATAAAAATTGCGTTACCTAACGTACCTTTAAGTAATTCCAAGCAATTTCAATATAAATTAAAAGGATTAGAAGATTTTTGGTCTCCTTGGATTTATGATTCTGAAATTAACTTTCCAGGTTTAACTGCTGGAGATTACATATTAGAGCTCAGAACGTCAAAAGAAGAAGGTAGTATGTCTAGAAAGATAGAGATTCCATTTCATATAGCGTATCCGTGGTATATAAGTATTACTGCAAAAATAATTTATATTTTATCTTTCTTATTTATCTTTATTGGCTATCGAAGTTTTTTACAGCGTAAAAACGAGAAATATGTAAAAAGGTTAAAGCTTTTAGAAAACCAGAAAAGAGAAAGGCAAAAAGAGAAATTTGAGCTAGATAAACTCGCAATAGATAAAGAGTTATTAATTTTAAAAGAAGAAAACTTAAATTTAGAAATTAAAAAGAAAAACTCTGCATTGGCTTCTTCTACTTTAAATAATATCAAGAAAAATGAATTGTTAGCAGATTTGGTAATTGATATAAGAAAAATTGATAAAGAATTAGTAAATAGTTCTTTACATTTTCCTGTAAAAAAAGTAATAAAAAAAATTAACAATCATCTGATAGATAAAGAAGATTGGCTAACCTTTCAGCTTCATTTCACAAATACACACGCTAAATTTTTTCAAAACTTACAAGAAAAACATCCAGAACTATCCTCCAATGAAATTAAGCTAAGTGCGTATTTAAAACTAAACCTTTCAACAAAAGAGATTGCTTCATTAATGAATGTTGCTATAACCAGTGTGGAGCAAAGTAGATACAGGTTGCGTAAAAAAATCAATTTAGATAAAGACGTAAACCTTGTAAACTACATTCAGAAAATTTAGCACAATTACTAAACCTTTACAAGAGTAATGTTTGGATCACTTCACAAATTTCTGTGTACACAATCTAATTGCATTTTGTAAAACTCTTTTCTAATAACAATAAACATCGTTATTTTTCTTGAATCAAATAGAATACTTATTAAATGTATTATTACAATGATTTACTTTTTAGCTCTATAAATCACAATTTTTAAATTTTATATAAAATTAAAATACTTAAAATCATTGCTTTAATTTTATTAACAAAGCTTTTGTAGAGGTGTTTGTCTTGGGTGACTAATTTTTGTAGAGGTCATATAGTTGTCAGAAACGTAGTTTTAAGTGAGATTTACCTCAAATAATAATATTACATTATTTACTATTTGTGGAAATTTAGATATTTAAACCATTTTAAACAACAATTTAATTAATGAGTTTAGATGTCATTTTAACCTAATTAATATTTATCATGAAACAAAAATTACTTTTAATTCTATTAACCACTTTTAGTGTTGTTAAGGCGCAAGAAATTACACACGTAGATTTTGACACAAACAATGAAAATATTGTTTTTAATAGTTGGAACACCTCTTCGACTTTTGCCAAGATTTCAAATCCAGCACCCGATACTAATAATTCATCGGATTATGTTGGCCAGTTTACTGCTGGTAATAATAATGATATTGGAATTGGGGTTCTTGAGCCAACTACTGTCTTTACTTCACCTTTCAATTTAGGCTCTAACTCTATTTTTAAAATGAAGGTATTTGCTACGGAGGAAATAGAGGTGATTTTCCATTTAGAAAATTCTCCAGATTATGGAAATAATATTGAAGTGTCAGCATCTGTTGGAGCTTCTGACGTTAACAAATGGGTAGAGTTAACTTTTGATTTTAGTGGATTTTCTAATATTTTCATGAACAATATTGTTATTAAAATTGGGGGAAATAATGTACAACAAGACGATATTTATTTTTTTGACGATATAAAAGGGCCTGAATTATATAGCACACCGGCTCAAGAATATAATCCTGTAAATGCATCTGTTGACAATTCAATAACTACAAACTTAGAAATTGCTACAAACGGATTTTTTAGAAATTTAGATGATTCTACACTTTCAGATGTTTCGAATAAGGTGGCTGTAAGAATTGGTGATGTTAATGGTGCAGATGTTTCTTTTTCAGCAACTATAAACGGAGATAAAAATAAAATTATAATAGATCCTGTTGATGATTTAGCGAACTCAGTGATGTATTGGTATGGTGTTATCGATAATGTAATTGAGTATTCAAATGATACTGCCGTAGCCGGTGTTGCTGCTGTTTTTACAACGAAGGCCGCCGTTACTGGCGATATTAATGAAATGCTATTTGATTTTGACACGGTTAATACGGATCTTGCTTTTACCTCTTGGGGTGGAACTGGATTTGCTAAAATCACAAATCCAGATGCATCAGGAATTAATGTTTCAGACAATGTAGCACAATACACGCACGCAGGAAATGATTCTGGTTTAGAAAATGACTTAGTTTCAAATGCAACT
>Ga0209815_1001456_pt1 | contig 15518 bp, 10 predicted proteins | sample CoawatmetaG00DNA_FD_187507 | JGI IMG/M metagenome (GOLD analysis project Ga0209815, IMG submission 187507) | Marine microbial communities from the West Antarctic Peninsula - Coastal water metaG002-DNA (SPAdes) (version 2) | ecosystem: Environmental > Aquatic > Marine > Coastal ...
AGTTGTGTCATAGAAGAAGTTAGGGACAGTTCCATAGATTAATGTATCATAACACTGTACAACGTAATAAGATCCATCTAAACCACCCCAGAGAGCTCCGTTTATACCATCTCCATATGAATCATATATTGTAAATGTTAAATCCCCAACAGGTAAACATCTTTGTTCGGTTACAATACCATATTGAGGTTGAGAACCATAACCACTACCATCAGCAACTACTAATCCAGTTGAATCTTTCACATCCCAAGAAGTTTCGCTTTGGTATTGATCAAGGTTTATAATTATAGTAGTCGGAACGCAGTTCTGACTAAACGATAATATGGGTAATAATAATAGTAGTAGTAGTTTTTTCATTATATATCTTTTGGATCTTTACAATCATTTACGGTTCTACCATATTTCCCTTTCTTTGTACCTACTTTTACCTTACCTTTCCAACAAGATGAATTTGAAGAGTCCGCGCCTTTAAATGTCATTGGCGATTGGTTACCCCTTCCATAAAAAGCAGACCCTTTCATTTTAAACGGACCACCTGGTTTGTGAGATACAGGTTTACTGTCATCACTATGTTTTTTACCCGTGTGAACTTTATCACCCGGCATTTTATGTGTTGGGCCATTGTACTCGCCATCTTCCGTGTAATGTTTTACTCCTTTCATATTATGATTTTTTATTTGCTCTACAAAATTTACTAGCAGCACCTACACTACCAAAACCCCATTTTTTTAAAGCTATTGCTTTTCTAGTATCTCTTCCTTTGCTATCTTTCATTGGACCTTTCATACCAGCAAACCTACAAGCAAAACTTACTCTTCTGGATCCCTTACCACTGGTCTGCCTAGAGCCTAAGGTCTTACCTGTTTCGCTCTTGTATTTAGATCGCATTTTAGCGTTTGATTTCTCGTAGCTTGCGTTTGTTATTGCTATAGGTGAGCCATCGTCTCTACGTCTACCACAACTAGTAACAGCAAAAGGATGACCGCTCTGATCATATCCTCTGTCTGATTTTTTAAACATACTGTTTTGTTTGTGTGTTCCTGGCATAATTAAAAGTCGCTCATTAATATATTGTCTATTTCTTCTTGTACTTCTTCTCTAGTGGCCATCATCTTAAAACTAAGATCAGCTTGGAATCTAGCAACCTCAACGCCATCTTTAAATATAATAATAGTAGGTATAGCTGCTATTTTATGTTTTACTTGTAACTTAGGATTAGCCGCAATATCAACGTAAGATAACGTCTGGCAGTCGCTAAGGTCATTAACCCAAGAAACTTCGTTAGAACTGTTCCAACTAGCGTTAAATTGAGATACAGATATTTGACCTGAAGCCTGTCCACACACACATACTAAAAAAAGCACCAATAAGTATACGCCAAGTATTTTCCAAGAGACATCTATTTTACTCATCATCTTTTGTAAAGTTTATCTTCTATTCTTTCTAAGGTTTTTTTCATCTCGTCTACATCTTTTTTTGTCTCCATAATTGTAGCTCTAATCATTTGATCTTTCATGTCAAATTCCATACGAGTAACTTCTGGATCTGGTGGAGCCGGTGATTCCATTGCTAAAGCAATGTCAGCTTGCAGCATAAACCACATACTTATAACAGTTGCCATTGCAGCTCCAATACCTACTAAAGTTTTTATACTTACTTGAAAACCGCTGTCTTCATTTAACTCTTTTGCCATTAGTTCCTTCCTCCTTTTAATTTATGCTTTGTAAGTAAGTCTTTTATTTGTTGTGATTCGCCCTTTTTATAATTTGGGTCCCCAGTACTTTTGTAAGTTGGTTGATCAGAAGTAGCTGTAGTTGTTGCTCCCAGAACAAGCGCAGCTACATTAGCACCCTTACTTAACTTCGAGCCAAACTCAAGTCCTTTCTTAGCGTATTGTTTAGCTGTGTTTTTAAACGTTTTAGTTATTCTACCTAACGTTGAAGTTGGTTTTTTATTAACCTTAGCTATAAATTTTTGGTTTAGCGCTTTCTTGTTTTCTAGATTGAAGTCCACCTTCATGTGCGTGTTAGCCTTCACGTTAGATTTAGCCGCCTTCGTAGTGCTGTACCCAGGTGTCGTGGTTTTACCCCCTGTTTTATTAAAGTGTTTCTGTACCGGAGAAGACCCCATCATTTTGAAAGTTCCAGATGATCTTTGTTTAAATGCCATTTTTTTTATTTTAAAATATTACGTAATTCATTCCTAATTTAAAGTCGTACCAAGTTCTGTTCCAGTACCTATTATATTTTCCTTCAAGAAAATAACCTAATTGTTTGTTGTGCTTAATCCCATATATAAACCCAAGTGAGTAATCAGCCCATTGTCCATCTACATAATTATGATAAGAAAACTCACTACCATCATCATAGTGATAAGGCATAATACTTCCCCAAGCATGCATCCAAGTTGATTTACTATATTTATAATAATCAAAACCCATAACAAGCGAATGCTGTAAGGTTTTCTTTAATTCGTTTCTTTTCTTTTCAGTGTAATCAGCTAAGACTTCTGGTACAACTACTGCCTCCCAAACCTCAGCGCTAGTAGCTACTAACTCACCGTCCGGCGAAAAGTATTCGCTGCTATACACGTTTACCGTATAACCCTCTTGCAAGGCTAAATAAGTATAATGTAAATCTCCATTATCTAACATCCATTCGTCTAGTGCATTATAGCCATATGGCTCAGCAAGTCTATGCGCTAATCCAACGTTCCACGATAAGTTTCTGCTTTTTCTAACTCTATATCTTTCCGATGCTTCAAAGTATTTTATATCTGCAAAGCCATCTTCTAAGTACTCTATCTTTAAAGCAAAGAAGTTTATACATAGTTCATCTGGACAACCATCATCAGAACTATATCTAATGAAATGGTGTTGGTCCATGTAGTCTTGCCCCTCTTGTCTTTTGTAATCTACTTCGAATAAGTATTCAACCCCTCTAGATTTACCTACAACGGCTGCATCACTGTAATTCGTTTCAGTACCATCATAAAATGTTTGTGCTTTGTTTTCGTATCCGAATCTAGCTATTTTACGTAGTCCTATGGCGAAATTGTAATCGTAAGGAGTTGAAATTGTTTGTGTTGATAACCCGTTGTTTACAGAGAAAACGTCTACATCAGATAGCGATGTACCACCGTTTACAGCAGCGTAAAAAGTAGAGAACTTTAAAAGCTTCTTAACCTCTTGTTTACCATACGTTTGAGCTGTTACTATGTTAGACACTAGTAAAAGCAATATTATTAGTCTTTTCACCATTTTTATATAGTCACTTATTTTTTGAATTGTTTACCTAATCGTGGTAATAACAAAGACCACTTTTACTAGCCGTCATTACGCCACATCTTTTTCCATCACCTTTAACCTTGGTGCACTGAGGTTTTTTACCATCTTTTCTTTGTTCAACCTCCTCGTGAATAGTACATCTAGTACCACCTCCTTGAACTACAACGCCACATCTTCCTTTTGAAGTATTATAAGAGCAGGTTACTTTTTTTCCTTCTTTTTTCTCTTGTTTCTGTTTTACTATATTTTTTTGTTCTTCAGTTTTATTGTAGTTGTTTTTCTTTTGAAAATCAAAAGCTTTTTTTTCTTCTTTTTTTCTAACCTTAACCTCTTCGTTAACTTTTTTAGCCCTAGTCTCTATGTTTAAGTCCCAAGAATTATAACCCATTAGTAACGCTATTCTATCCATAGCCTCTGTTTCACTTGAAGATGCTAAAATTATATTGTTTATTTTACCAACAACTCTGTCAGCTGGTATATTTGTAGTTGCAGATATAACATTGGCTAAAGCAGAGAAAGCTGGGTTTTCAGTAGTAAAACCCATTTCTTCAATAGCACCTTGGTTTAATTGTTCTGTTTTTATACCGCCATATAGTTTTCTAAGTTTAGATCCTATTGTTGGTGATAAGTTAGCAAAAGCAATTAAAGTTCTGGTATGATCACCTCTAAATCCTCTTTCTTTTTGTCTACTGTACTCTAAGTAACCATTTTTTATAGTAACAGCAACCGCTCCAGTTAATCCCATTCCGTTTAATATAGAATCTATCATGCCATTTGCAATTCTATCTGTTTTTTTGTCCCACTCGTCTTCGTCACCTAAAGCAGAGAACAAAGCTGTTTGCAGCGAGTTAAATATAACATTTTGAACAGCGCCATAATAAGCTATCTTTGAAAGGTTTGATTTTAAGTTGCCACGGCGATTTTTAACGTCTAAGACAGCTTTTATCATCAACCTATTATATTGCATTGGTGTGTTCTTAAAAGCTAATATAAGCCTACCTAAACCACCAGCTTGTTGCTGTGAGATTAAATCTGGTCTAGAAGACTGCTGGCCTAATTCAGTTTTTGCCTGAAAATCAACAAACGCTTGCGCTTCAGCCTCTTCAGTTGTCATGCCAGATTTTTTGTAAGCCTTAACGGTGTTTCTATAAAAAGCCGCTCCACCTGAAGATATAGCAAAACTATCTGCTATTTGTGTTGGTGCAAAACCTTTTTCTAATAAATAAGCTAACGCTGCTTTAGCTTTGTTTTTGCTTCCTCTTATAGCACTTGTAAGTTCCGCCTCATTAACAGTACGCTGATTACCTTGTCTTCTTTCTTTTAAATAATCAGAATTAAATATCATTGAAAAATCTTTCCAGTATTGCGGTTGATTAGCAAAGGCTAAACCAGCTTTAGCAATATTGTTGTTTTCCCAGTCAATATAGTTTACAGCGGATATCGTTTGCAAAGCAGCAGATCTCATGTTAAAAAACATCACAGCTCCAACCGAGTTGTTTACCCAGTTATTCCATTGTTGTTCTATTCTACCCGTTGTACCTGGACTAGTACCATATTCCATTCTATAAAGCATGTTTTCCAACGCTTCAACATGATCGTTACCATAAGCAGCTCTTAACTTAGCTTTGTTTTCTTCTGAAAATATTTGAAGCATATTATCCTTCCACTCAACCAGGTGCTTTGCTCTACCTGCTTTACCAGTTATCTCGCCTAAATCATGAGCTATACCTTCAACAGTCCAATACTCTGATGGAAGTATGTATCCTTCTTTTTGTTTTGACAAAGCACTAAGTTTGTCAGCGAATATAGTTAACTCTTCGCTGTTTTTAACTGCGGCAACTAAAGCTTTTTCATCTCTTTTTGATATACCAGGTATTTGTATACCGTTTTTATTCCAAAGATAAACTCTAACTGCTTGATCATAGTTAAACTTAGTACCCTCAACATTCTCTTTAAGATTTTTTTTAACGTCAGGAAGTTCTTTTAATATTTCTTTGTAACCATTTCTTATAGCTTGTTTCTCTTTGTTTATTTCATTGCTTGCTCTTTCGTATGGATCTTGTAATTTTTCTTTGAAAAATAACTTTTGGTTTTCACCTAGCTGACCATCTGATATATATCTATAAGTAAACATTTCAAAATCGTAAGCTGATGGTGGGTATATTATATCAGCTATAGAGCTATGTTTATCGCCTTCAATCTTACCGATAGCTGGAGAATATTTTGCTTCTTTTCGTATTTTAGTAGAGGTTTCAAGTATTTCGTTAAAAGTATCGTTTAAAGAGTACTTAGCTCCGTTAGGATCAACCTCAACAGGATTTACTAAAACAGATTTACCACCATCAACTAACAATCCTTCTGGATATGTAGCAAACATTTTGGCTACAGCATCTACATTAGTGTGAGCATCATCAACAAAGTAAATATCATTAAAGCCATTTAGTATAAAGTTTTGCTCAATCCAATCAGCCTTTGCTTCTCCAGTACTATTACCTAGACCGGTTATATTTTCTATAGGAAGGTTTATACCTTGAGATGCTAACCAAGCTTGAATAGCTGGTGCACTTTCTTTTGCTCTAGCTGTTAGTATATGTACGTTATCAACTCCATATTTTGCTATTTGGTTTTTTAACTTGTCAAACAAAGGTCCTGGCTTACCATCTGTAACTTTGTTAAAGTCCGTGAAGTCCATACTCCAGCCATCTTTAACCATTCCATCTCCAACATTTGGCCAATTAGCAGATGATATTTTTACAGTTCTTCCATCTTTAGTTGCTAATATATAGTTCTCGCTAACACCAACTGTTTCGTCAAAATCCATCACTGTAGCTCCTTGTATTGTTCCAGTTGATGTGTTTTTTAAGTTTATACTCTCAACAGCCTCTGCTTTCTTTTGAGATTTTACAACGTTTTCTTTTACCTGTCTTTTAGCTAGTAATCTTGCTTGTATTTGCCTAGGAGTTTCTTTACTATTGTTTGTTATTCCCTTTAGCTGACCGTCACTTAAGTACGCTAATCTATTAATTCCAGCTACGTTTGTTTTACCAGGCTCATCTAAAATATCAAAAACAGCATTATCACCCAATATCTGAGTGTATTCAGCTAGTATTAAATCAATTTCAGCATCTAAGTTTGTTCCTTTAGGGTTGTTTTTGTTTCTATATATAAGATCAACAATGTCAGAGCTTACTTGAGACATCGATTTAGCGTGCTCGCCTTTCCATTTAGGATCAATTTTTCCATTAGGCATTAACCAACCATCTAGTCTAGACAAACCTCTTAAGCCAAACACTAAGTTTGATTGCATCTTAAACATTTCTAACACCCCAACTTCATCAAGGTTGCCATTACTAACTTCTTCGGCTAAAGTGCTTATGATAGCTTTCATAACTTTTTCATTAGCTATGTTAGCCGCGTCAATTTCAGCGCCCAAACCACTTGACTCTATAAGCTTGCTTTTTTGAGCATCTGTCATTGTTTTGTCATCTAGTATAACCGTCAGTCTTTTCATAACACCTTCTTTACCGTCAGCTCCAATATTCATTATTCTAACATTAGCTAGATCTTCATAGGTAAGTCCTCCTGGAAGATTTTCTTCTGCCACGCTTTTTAAACCCTCTACTATACTATTATAACCATCAAGCTCACTGCCCTTAACGCTTTTTTGCCACCTAGCATCTGGATCTTTAGCTATTCTTTTAGCCTTTTCTTTTTTAGACAAATTTGACCAACCATCAACCTGCTTTCTAGCCGATGTGTCTAAAAACCTGCTACCGCCTTGGAATCCTAAAAAACTGAATCCTACGGCTTCCATAAACTCTTTACCAAATTTATTAGTAAGTATGACGGCGTTTTTAACCATCTCCTCTCTTGTGTCAGCATTAAACCTTATGTTACCGCCTTTCTTAAACATGTCTCTCAACTCTTTGCTAAGCTCCTCGTTGTTTAACGTATACGATTTAAAGTTTCTTTCACCAGCGCTTTCAACAGCTCCTTTATTGTAAATAGAAGAGACAAAGTCTTTAATGTTTTGCGAGGCAAGTTCATCGCCTTGTATGTAGTCAACAACTTCTTCCCAATTGTTTGAGTCTGTATAGTTGTCAATTTTAGCCGTTAGCCTTTCAACTTCAGTGAAAAAATTCTTACTACCAACACTAGCGTCAATAGTGCCGATACTGCCATCGATCAACTGAAACTTAGCGTCTATACCCTTATCCATTAGTAAAGCCATTTGGGATGTTTCGCTAGCTCCAATACCGTTTTCGCTTTTAAATGCCTCACTAGTTACAACCTGCATAGCTGCATCCTTAAATAGTATATCAGTAAAGTTTTTAAGAGTAGACTGTTGCACCATGTCCATTCTTATAATTTTATGTATCTCTGCGTTTGTTTTTCCCTCAGCTTTTAATTTAGCTATTTGATCTGTCTTTAATAATTGCTCTAATATAGCAGCTTCAATTTCTGGTGTAAACTTTTTCTTCTTACGATTTACATTACCAGCTTGCTTGTCTTTAATACCCTTAGCTTTTTTACTACCAGTTACAGTTAGTCTTCCGGTTTCGGGGTTTGTGTCTTCATCAATAACAACTTCAGTGTGATCAATAAATATATCGTTAAATGTTTTTTGATCTAACTGGTTGTAATACGTCTCGATGTTCTCTGTTATAAGTTCTTGGTAAAACTCTGTTGGTAGGTAATTTTTAAATATCTTATTATCTTTTACCTTAGGGTTTTTAGATAAATCTAGCTCCATAAACTTTTTAAAACCTTTCCACAAGTTCATTCCTTTCTTTCGCATTTCCTGTGGTGCGTTTGGATCAAATATAGTTTCAAAATCAAAACCCGCTAACGATTCTGAAACATCACTTACAAAAGCATTGTACATTGGTCCATCAACTTCAAAATCCATAACTTGTGCTAAACCTTCTCTAAGAGCTGATCTTTCGTTGTAGTCTTTTAACTTATCTTGTATATTTATAATGTAATCCTGGTCGTAGTCACTTTGAGACTCCTCGCCTGTCATATCTTCTATCTGAATAGTAAACTCAGCCTTCATGTCTTCCCATATTTGTACAAGACGTAGTTTAGCTATACTTCTACCATCTTTTGTTTTCCCAGCTAAATCTGTTTTAGGATCACCAAAGTAATAGGCTGAAAAAGAATCATTTTTCATTTGATAGTTACCCTGCTTGTCTTTGTTGTAAGTTCCTAAAGCCTTTACAAATTGCTCCATAGCTTGTCCTACAAAAAATTCTTTTCTTTCATCGGTGTGTAAAGCGTGGTCTTCCTTGTAAGCTTTTAAAAGCTTTTTAAATTGAGCGAAGTTATTAAATAATAATTGGTCTCTATATTTTTTACCACCCTCTTTTCTAACTCTTTCTTGCATCTCCATATCTCCATCTGGATGTACAAACGTTTCGTTCTTTTCTATTAGCTTGTTAAGCCTTTTGTTTTCCTCGTAAATCTCAACATTGTCTCTTTGAGTTTTACCGTAAGGATTACTATCTTCAATAAGTATTAAGTCAGACTGCCTTCCATCTTTTAAACTAAACTTAGTATCAACGTCTTCGTCTATAGATGTAATCACATTGTCATTGTCATCCACATACACTCGCGGTTTAACTTTTTTAGTATTAGGAAATGTTTGTAAAAACTCTAAAGTTTTCTCTACGTCCCAACTATTCTTTGCGCCCTCAAGGTTTAACAAACTAGCAAATTCTTTACCTATGTTTAATATAGTTTTTCTATCTTCTAGCGTAGAAACGTTACTAGACAAAACGCTTGTGACATCTCCTATAGCAGTGAAAAATTCTTCTAAAGCTAATCTACTGTTTGGATCCCATTTTTTACCATAAGCTTTTTCGTAATCACGTATTCTTTGAGCTAACAACCTAGACACCTCTTGCATTTGAGGGCTTTTAGATTTTTTTAATTTGTCTATTATATTGTCTTGGGCTTCTTTCAAAACCTTATCGGTTTGGTAGTACATCCTAACATGATCTATCTCATGTTTAATAGCGTTAGCAGAGTACTTATCACCATTCATTATTCCGTCTACAACAGCCTTATCAGATATAAAGAAAACACCCTTACCATTGTAAGGTGTTCCTAATATTTTCTTCATGTCTCTTGGTGTCAAAGTTATTCCGTTAGCCTCACCGTTAACAAACTTAGCTATAGCTGGGTTATCTCTTTTTATACCGTACTGCTCTTCTAGGTAGTTTAAAACCTCTTCATTTGTTTCAAACAATTTACCTTCAAAATCTTTACTATAAATAGCGTCTGTGTTTATCTCACTAACCGACTCGTAATTACCAGATCTATAAGCGTCAAGTCTTTTACCTTTTCTTTTCTCAAGCTCCGCTTTTTCAAGCTCTTCCATTATAGATTCTAACTCAGCTTCATTTTCAGCCTCGTTAATTTCTTCTTTTTTTAATGGAAAAAGATCTTTACTTGCTTCTTTCTTCTTTTCTAGCTCGTTGTATTTTTTCTTTTGTTCTTCTATCGCGAGCTGAGCTTCAAATATCATAACCATAGACTCGGGATCGGTAACTTTTTTGTCAGTTTCAGTGAACATATTGGGAATTGCATCAATATATAACATGTTCTTATCGTAATCCGCTTGTGTCATAGTGCCGTCAGCAACTTGCTGTACCCACATTTCTTTTTGCTTTTGAGCGTACTTGACCATCTCGTCTTTACTTCTCATAGCAACTAGCTTAGCACTAACTTCATTGTAAACCATGTTAGTGGTTTTTGCACCACCACCTATGAAAGGCGTGGTTACAGCCGCGGTAATCATAGAGTTTAACGTGGAGTTCCAACTATGAGAATAATCTTGTAAAGCTGTTCCAACACCATACTGTGTAACTTCCTCTTGTAATCCCTCTGTTATTGTTTCAACTAGAGTGGTAGAAAGTATAGGCATTAACTCTTTAGCGCCTACTCCTTTGCCTATTTGGATCAAACCTTGTTTTATTTTGCCTTTCATGAAGAGCTTAAAGTAGCCAATAAGATTAGATGTTACTGGCTTTGCTATTTTGCTCACAAAAAAGACATTACTTAAATTTTCAAGAACCGTGTTAACACCACCAACAGCCATGGCTTTTTCCCAGTCAACCTCATCACTATCTACGTATCTCATGAAAGCTTCAGCTTTCTTTTGCGCTGTCATACCACTCCAAGCATCTCCATATTGTTTCCTACCTAAACCTTCTAATATCTGCGAATAAGCTCCACCAGCTTCTGAAACCATAGTCGTCATACCACCAGAAAATATACTAGACATCATTCTAAATCCTTGGTCACCAATAGCCATTTGCCAGTTGTCAGCGGTGATATTTAGTTTACCGTCCTTAAACATCTCTTCGTTAGGTTTAGACAATAGATCTAAAACTCCCTCGTATTCCTTAGCTTTTAACAAGTTACCTATCATCATCATCTCGTTATGAGCTATTGCATCTAATAGTTTTACTTTTAATTCAGACGCTTTGTACTTGCCTCCCTTAATGTTTTTATCAAGTGCGTTAGACTCGTAATACCCTAAAGCATTAACTATTTCATCGCCATCCACACCATTAAGTGCGGCCAACTGTTCTTTTAGCTTCTTTATCTTAGGTTGTCTTTGCATGGCGCTAAACTCTTGTATTTCTTTTGGAAATACTACGGTTGCTCCTTTTGCAAAAGCTGTTAATATATCACTACTAGCTATAAAGCCTCCAAATTCATCCTCTCTATTCTCTTGAGCGTGTAGATTCAATAACTTATCTTTATACAAACTATCCATAACATTAGCGCTATTAGATAGCATTGTTTGAAAGCTAACGTTTTTATTATATATGCTAGTATGCGCTTGATCTATAGCTTTAGTGTACTTAATAGCTATAGCTAGTTGTTCTTCGTAGCTTTTACCCACCATTTCCTTAAAGGCTTCGCTAGTCAACACTTTGTTCGCCTCTTGCTTAGTTTGCGTTATAACTTTTGCATTTTTAATTCCTTCCTCGCTTTCAAAATAATCATTCATTAAGTTTAAATTCACCTTTTGCGCGTGGGATTGTAGTTGGTCGTAGCTTAATTCGTCTAGCTCTAAAAACCTTCCGCCATCTTTCGATGCGGCATAAAACTCTGGAGTATCATTAACTGCTTTATCGTAAGCGTTAGCGTAAGTTTCTAAACTAAAGTTTGGGTTTTCACTTTTTTTAAGCTCAACAACATCCATAATCAAATTGTTTAGGGTGTCTGCTTTTTCTTGTGGCGTTTGATCGTCTACTGTTAAGTAATTTTTAAAAATACCTAAAGCTATTTTTTCCTGCTCTCCACCTGGCATTACAACGTTTATAATGTTAAGGCCATCAGTATCTTTGTCTATTTTTATACCTAAACCACTTAGCTTTTTATTTAATTCTTTTGCTGCAAAATCTTCGTTCGGAGAATCCGTTATACCACCGTCTTTTCCTACTTTTCCAAAGAACGATGGTTTAACAAAAAAAGCCTCTATAGGATCTTCTTTAGCTTTTTCTACTGGTAAATCCGAAGAAGTATCCTCCAAATTCAATTCCAAATCTTTTGGTGCATTTTCCTGCGGCAACGCATTTGCATCCACTTCTACATTGCCTGATTCCTTTCCCTCTACTACTACTTCTTCTTCTTCTTCTTCTTCTTGACTTTCAAACTGATCTTCTGGAGCTTCATTTAAAAGCGCTATCTCCTCCTCTGTTGATTTTGGATCAGCTATTGCGTTTGCAATTACCTCTGCTTTAGTCATATTATTTCTTATATTTCTTAATTAAATCTTGCGTTAACTCTGCTTGTGTTTTTTTAATTTGCCCGGTCTCCTCGTTTATAGTTGGACCGTGAACATCTTTCATAGTACTTGTTATGTATTTTCCTAAAAACTTTTTTAATATATCAGCGTTTTCAGGATCTTTCATCCAAGCACTATCTATTGGCATTGTCTCTCCTGTTTCCGGGTGTACGTAATATGATGGATCTTTAAGGCCTTCATCATACATTTCAGCAAATGATTTTGATTGGTTGTCTCCAGCTAAATCAGCATAAGCAACGCCTATTGTGTTTTGAGGACCTCCATTTGATAAATCATTGTAAATCTTTGTGTAAGTCCAATCAGCGTCAAATCCCATACCCATGTTTGCATTTTCTTTGGTTTTCTGAGCCATTTTCCAAACATAACCTTTAGTGCCTACGGGCTCTGCTATTATAGGGGATAATCCATTTGTTAACGAACTCATATCATCAAGTTTGAAAACACTAATATCATTTGCTCCCTTGCCATACGCGCTAGCAAAACTGATTCTACCATTATCATCAAAATCAACAGCATCTGATTGAGCACCAAACACAACCATGTTAGTGTATACGTTTTCTTCTTTAGTGCCTTTGCTCATAGATCCTAAAGCTGTTTTAAATTGACCTGTAACGCCTTTGTATATTTCAGTTTGACTTTTAGCTGTTCCCATGTCTTTTGCAATTTTCTCGGCTTTTCTTGCTGCTTCAGAGTATTCCTCACTAGCTTTGTCTGAATTTTCCATTACACCTGTTAAGACATCATAATCTTTTCTTTTATTTCTAACCCATCTGTCCAAAGCTGGGCGTATATGTTCGGATATATAACTAGGTGTAGATAGCATTTCTGGCGAAATACCATCTAAAAATTTCATTCCTCTAGCTGTTTTCTCCTCAATAATATTGCTTTGTGATTTTTGTTTTTTAGCCATTGTTTATTTTTATATTATTGCCCACCCATCAAACCACCTAGCATTCCACCCGCGCCTCCAGCGCCAGGAATAGCCATTCCAACCGCTCCACTTACTGCTGATCCAATACCAGCATACATTTCACTTTGTGCTTGTTGATGTGCTTGTTTAGCAGTGCCTAATTCATTTGCAGACATAGTAAACATAGTGTTAACCTTGTCTTTTTCTAACTGTCTAGATTGCTCCGCCCCAGAACGTCTTGTCATATCAGCTTTGTAAGCTCCTTGTCTATCTAAAGTTTGTAATTGTCCAGCTTGTTGTGCCGCTGCTTTTTGATTAGCTGATTCTTGCTGACCAATAGATGCTGATGCTTGTTGAGCTTGTTGAGATCCTTGATTAGCCATGGCTTGTGCTAGTCCAGCAACACCACTGCTACCAGCAGCACCTTTCATACTACCTAAAATATTAGCTTGACTTTGTTGGTTTTGTTGCGCTTGAAACTGTGCTTGTTGTTGGTTAACCGTAAGATCCTCCATAGTATTTTGCATGTTAGCATATGGGTTGGTAACGTCACTATACAAATTACTAGTGTCTAAGTCCTGAAACTTAGTCTTCATTTCATCATATTCACCTTGAGCGCTACTTATAGCGTCTTTTCTTTTACCTCCCCAATCATAAGCGCCTGCTGCTTGAACTAAGCCACCTATAAAGTTTAATGGACTATTTTTAATATTTTTTGACATGTTATTTTATTTATGTGTTTATAATTACATTTTTTACGCGTTATTTACTACTTTCAACAAAGTCAGCTCCAACAGCAAACAATTCAGCCTCACTTCTTGAGTTGTTTCTAAATTGAGCTTTAGCGTAATACCCAAGCAAACTGCTTAAGTTGACCTTATTATCTTTACTAAACATTATAAAATCAGTAGCGGCTGGCGGACCATACTGAGCAGCTATTGTATCGTCATAATCAGCAAAAATAGTGGTTACACTTCCATTCCAAGGTGTAAATTGAGTTACAGGTCCAATGAGTATAATTTCTTCTTTAGGTGCAGAATCATGAGGCGTGGTTGTTGCCTCCCAGTTTCCTAAAGTTCCAGGCACTCCAACAGCCGTTGTTGTTACAAAATAAACAAGATCGTCTATTTGAACAGAAACGTTTATATCATGGTTAAAATTTAACTGTATAATTGCCATATTATTTTATTGTTATAAATATTGTTTTTTCTTCACTAATAACATCATTATCATCCGTTACTGTAAATTTAATTGTGTCATTTCCAGTAAAATTAGCTGGAGGAGTGTATATGTTGTAGTGTGAGTTAGTTACTTTTAAATTTGATAACACACCAACTGATGGTTGTTTGGTTATATTTACAGTTTTGTAATTTTTCCTGTAATCAGTATCAAGCTTAAGGTAATAAACGTACAACTCTTCACCACCGATTATTTCTAAATGTTGATCATGTGCTGGTGGTTTATTTGTAATAAATAAATCTGGATCTAAAGTAAATGTAACGTCGCTTTGAGCAAACTTAAAATTCTTTAATACGGTGGTTACAGTAATAGCCCCACTACCAATCTTATCAAAACTAACTGAACCTCTAATTTTAGGCGCTCTAGTATTATCAAAAGATAATTCAGTATTATTAGGTAGCTTTAAACAATCAAGACACGTTATAACATTTCCGGTAATATCAGTAATCTTTGATTGATCCGACCACTTAAACGTTAGCTTAACGCCTGAGTTTATTGAATGGTGAGAGTTTAAGGTTATACCTACACCACAGTCAACATTAGATAATATCGCGTCAAACTCTTGCCCGTTTTTATTTATACCTTCAACTTTCATTCCAGCAATCAAACCACTTGTATTTTCTAATTCAAATTTATTAGTGACAATATCAATAACTTCGTGATCATCACAAGCTTCTTTTAAATGCGTATCTAAATCTATGCTTTTAAAAACAGTTTTTGTTTTTTCAAATTTACCAATAAAATACATGCCTACTTCTAAGTCTCTTAAATCACCTCCAACACTAGCATATTTAAAATTGTTTACGCACTCTAAAGGATTTTTGTCTTTTTTATTAGTTATGGTTTTTTTAATAGCGCTATTATTAGTTATTACATCTTCTAACCTCAACGAGGTTTTGTTAACGTAATAATTATCAGTTCCACTAGCACGAGTTATAGTTGTTGTGTGCGTTAAAGCATTTTGCCCTTCGCGATTACCGTTTGCTTCTCCAGATATACTAACGGCTGATTGTGTGGTAGTAGCGTTTGCTATTGAAGAGTTTGATGCCAAAAAAGTAAACTTTGGATCTTTAAACTGCCACACTCTATATTTTAAAACTCCAGTAGGAATAAAAGCAGCTTGATGCATTTCTTTTTTTAAATATAAATAACTTGTATCTGCAGAGGGTGATATTTCAATATCATAATACTGTTGCTTTTTACTTGTTGGTAAACTAGGTATTTTTAGATTATAAACGTACTTACCATCAACTGTAATG
>Ga0209815_1001457_pt1 | contig 15509 bp, 20 predicted proteins | sample CoawatmetaG00DNA_FD_187507 | JGI IMG/M metagenome (GOLD analysis project Ga0209815, IMG submission 187507) | Marine microbial communities from the West Antarctic Peninsula - Coastal water metaG002-DNA (SPAdes) (version 2) | ecosystem: Environmental > Aquatic > Marine > Coastal ...
TGGCGGGTTTGCACTAGGAATGATTGTAGGAGCCGTGTTGATGATAGGGTTTTCTTACAGTACAGGCCGCATAGCCGTCGTTAGGATTAAGAAATGAAAATAACACCAGAAACTGCTGTTCATAGTTTTTGTCCAACGCAAATTCGTAGAACACTAGATGACCTTGAGTTTAGAAACAAAGGAACACAAACAGAGTTAGACGACTATCGTACTAACTGGTTAAATTGGACATCAAGGTTTGATGGCGTAGATAAGTTTTCCGACTGGGCAGTATCTAATGGAATACATGATGCAGTAGTTAATCAAGTTGCCTATAGGTCAGAGACTGTTAATAAGTTTTATCACTTTGAAGGTGACTATAAGTTTTACAATGCAATGTTGGCACCATATACCTCTGAGCGTATCCACCATGCGGACCTAGACACGATAGAGGAAAATAGTTATGTAGTCGTTAGTCAACCTAACCATTCAGGTAGTATTTCGACTTGGTTTCCCGAACTAAAAAAGCATTGTGAAAAGACGAATAGTAAGATATTTTTAGACTGTGCATTCTACGGAACGTCTTTAGAAACGATGTCAGTTTATGAACCAGTGATTGATTGCGTTGCATTCAGTCTTAGTAAAAACTTTTTACTTGCAGGCTCACGAGCAGGAGTAATATTTGGTAACGACCTATCTCCTGTGTTGACTATTCCTATAAGTAAACTGTTTAGTTATAACTATTATAATATAAATGCGGTCACAGTGGCTAATGCAATTCTTCCTAAGTTTGGACCATTGTATATCACTGAACACGGAAAGAAAGTACAAGAGGAATATGTTAATGACCATCCAGGATACACTGCATTAGAAATATGGATGTGGGTGCTTGATGACAAAGGTAATAAAATTTGTATAACGGATGAAATACAATCAAGTATACAATCAGAACTAGATAAGGAATAAAGATGAGCAACGTCACCGAATTAGAACTAGATATCGATTACGATAAACTTCGTAAAGAATTCTATGATATGAATGTTGAGAAATTTTTGATTAAGAATAACGGCCAGATGATGCTTCAAACTATATCTGGTACTCCAGAAGAAGAACAAAAACTAAAAGGATGTCTTAGTTTATACTATGACTTTGACAACCATGACCCAAAAGACCCCAACTCAAAACCAGTAATGCGTGATGTAATATTACAAGAGGAAGATTTCTCGGAAGTTTGTGACTATTTAAAAGGAACATATACTGAAGAAGTAGTCAATCTTATTTTTGAAAAGTATGGTGCAGTTCGTGGTAGATTTATGATGATGAATTGGAAATCATGCTTGACATATCACCATGACGAAACACCTAGAATTCACTTGCCATTAGTGACAAATGATGGATGTTTTATGATAATAGATGATAAGACAGAGAAGTTACACGAAAGCACTGCATATCTCGTAGACACCACGAAAAGACATACTGCCTTAAACGCAGGCCAACATCTTAGATTTCATATGGTATTTTGTCTACCGCCTGTTAAAGACGGTAGAACTAAAAATCAATTAGAATTTGATTTAGAATAAGTGGTCAGTAGATGTATCTTCTGATGTTGGCATAGTGTGTTCCATATTCAACATAGCAAGATAGTCATCGCCATTACACTCAGTTTGTTGAGCCTCGTCTGCGAATCCTACTGTTATTTTTAATTTAGAATCATCTTCAACTAATGCAGCCATATAAACTGCTTCATCAGTTACGTCAACGCCTTTCTCTGTCAAAAATGTTTTAAAGTGGTCTCTATAAGACGCATAGTCATTTTCTGTATAAAATGCGTCTACTGAATCATATGCTTTATCAGTATGGGGTGTTAAAATTACGCTCTCTTTTATCATGTTATTTACTCCTAAGTCAAATTGATAAAGTTAATAAATTTATTACTACTCTTATTTATCAAAACATGTTAATCATTGTCCGTTAACGTGTCCTTATTCTCGTCTGCTACATCACCATCATCACTATCACCATCATCGACATCGAATGGATGAGGTGTATCATCGTCTGGCACTCCCCATGGATGAGGTGTATCATCATCGATAACATCACCATCGATAACATCATCATCCACATCAAAGTGGCTATCTAGGATTGTTTTCACATTAGTGGAGACATCATCTTTAATCTTATCGACATTAATTTTTACCTGAACATCTGCGATTTTATCAAATCGATGTACAAGTTTTTCCCAGTTTAAGTCATCGGCAAGCGGCAGAGGATGTAAAAGTTCATCACCTGACATTTCAATCTCTTGACCACTTGCTAATGTTACTAGTATACTTTCTACATATTCTGTAGGAATACTCATTGGAAATATTTCATCCATTAACTTATCAAATTCTGGGTCATCCATCATTTTTGATATCTCTCTAAGTTATTAGTATACTTACTCTGCTGTAGCCTTGGCTCTTGCCGCCATTGCTTTTGCTGTAGTTCCCGCTGGTCTGCCTCTGCCTTTTTTAGCAGGTTTCTCAGCCTTGTCTGTTAGACTTGGGTCAAACTTAATCGCTTCTGCACGTTTCCTTTCTGCTTCTTCTTCTAGCATCACTGCTTGAACTAGCAAGTTCTGTGCAATCTTTTTGTTATCGCCTTGAGCCGCCATGTCTATTTGTTCAGCAACATTTTGTTGAACTGATGGTGCTGGTGCAGGTGCCACTGTATTCTCACCAAGATTTTTCATCTGTTCTAACAAGTCAACTAGAGATATTTGTGTAGTAGAGTTAGGTGTCATAATAATCTGCTCTACTGGCATCTTTTTCATTAGGCCTTCTTTGTGTAATGTATCTAGCATAGTGTTACCATTATGGAAGACTTTACGTGAAAGAATCTCGTATAACTGTGCAGAAGATTGTCCTTCTTTTGATTCGAGTGCAGACATAAAATCATCATGATATTTTTCTGGCAATGAATCACTGAATACTACTAATGCATTATCTTCATCATCGGGTAGTTGCAAAAATGCTACACTCAAACGAGTATTAGTACCTTTATGTGTCCCTACGTGTTTAGTAAAGTTAGCCATTATTGACCACCTTCAGGTGCTGGTGCATCTCCAGTCACTTCTGCTGTTTCGCCACCCTGTTCATCTGCCGCCGCTTGTTGCGCCGCTTGAACATGGTCTACAAATTCTTTTACTTTGTTTGCTACCGCACCGACTGATGATAGTTCATTAGCCTGAAATGCGCCACGCTTAGATGCTAAATCAATGATGTTATAGATATTGACCAAGTCATTTACCGTTACACTAGGTGCTGCCACTTGTGCTTCTGGTGCCGCTGTTGTTTCTTGTTCTGACATAAAATTACTCCTTTGTCATTTATTAAATTAATATTATATATAATATGAACTAATTTACTCAATTCACTAGTCTATTCTACATCATCCAGCCACTAAAGTCAACCATTTTTTGTAAATATTTGACAATTTTTATAGTTGGTTGACGTTTTCTTGATACCATTTCCAATATTCATCTGGATTAAACTGTATATGTCCATCAGGCAAATCAATCCATTTTTCTAACCTTTTTAATATGATATTATAACTATGTAATAAATCGTATGGATGTATGATAAATTTGTCAGACATGTCATCTAAAGAATTATTTATGTTCTCATACATTCGAGTATCTCCGTTGTAAAGGTGCCATATCCAACTCTTCTTATCGCCATCTTGAACATAAGCGCCTTCATCATATTTGCCTTCTCTGATGCCCCTAGCATAACAGTCAAATGGCTTACTTAGTATAACTATTTTCTTATCGTCCCACCGACCGTCTTCGTTGAACATCCAACAACAGGACTGATAAGGGATATCTATTAGGTTGCCTATATAATCTTGCATTCCATGTTCAAAATCATAGATAAAAATCATGGTCTAGTCCATCTGATACGTTGTTTGTTCTTTGTAACTGCCATATCAGACCCACATGGACACCAATCATAATGACAAACTACTGGCTGAGAAGGAAAAGTAATCTTCTCTGGAAAGCGTATATCACCATGATGTATATGTGGGTTACATGAACTTCCACTTGATACACTTCCGTTATCCAGGATGTTTATCTTGTCGATGCCAATATTACAATCCCATCCTCTCCAAGTGTTTGTTCCAGCAATAGTTAATACAGAAACATCAGGAATCAGTACTCTTTTACCTGTAGTTTTATTTACCCAATACATAGGCTCTGGAAAACCTGGTGGCTTTGGATTGCGACCCGTATACATAAGTTTTTCGTAATATTCCATTCTTTTCAATAATTCTGGTTCATATACAAATGTTTTTGAGTCTATTCCTAGTTTTCTCTGTAACGGCTTCATGCCAAATCCAAAAGTTGATGGGGTGTTAGTTGTAATGTATTCCGCCGCTTCAAAACAAGTGTCTGCGAGAGGTGGATACACCATTATGTTTAAACCAATATCGCTAACACCTTCTTCTCTTAGTATGTTTATCACCTCAGTGATATGTTTGTAGTCTGATTCTTCAGGATGATAACTGATAAGAATAGAGTCAATCAAATGTGCATTCTTTTTCCACCATCTTAAACTTCGACCCCCATTTGTTTGCCATTGAACTACATTACTACTGTCTAACTCTTTTAGAATCTGTAATGCTTCAGGAAAGTTTTTCCAAACTGAAAGTTCACCACCTAATAAGTTCCATCTAATACCTCTTCCTCTTTTCTTGTAGTAACTAGTAGCCACTTTGGCAAAATTCTTGAAAACATCAAGTGTTGGCCATGGCGCACTACCATCGTAATTATTTGGATTGCAATATGTACAGGAATAATTACAAGTGTTTCCTACGACCCAGTCAAATAGAATATGACTATTACCACCACCTTTTTCGAACATGTCATATTGTTCTAACAAAGATGTATCTGGAACTTCAATAGTTTTGAGTTTATTTACTAACTCTAATGATATTTGTTTTCTAGCCATACCACTATTTATCTACGCTCTTTTGGCAGTCTCTAACTTTATATATTTAAACCAGATATCATGGTCTATATGTGTTGGATTTACACCAGTAACTAACTCGTAGAAGTTTGGTTCTAGTGGTTCTTTGTATGGTTTGATATGAGTATGACTTGCTTTATCGTTATTACATTTTCTACAGGCAGAAACAATATTTGTCCATGTAGTTTTACCTCCTTTGGACCTAGGAGTTACATGGTCTAAAGTTAAATCTTTATGACTAAACATCTGTTTACAATACTGGCATATGTAGTTATCTCTTAGATAAACATTGGTTCGGTTAAATGATGTGTTAGTACGTTGCTTAACAAATTCTCGAACCATCATAACACTAGGGACAGTCATTGTGTGATTGGGACTATGTACCTGCCAATCCTCATGCCATTCTAGGACATTAATTCTATCTAACCACACAAGTTTAATACTTTCTTGCCATGTGAGGGTTGATAATGGTGCGACACTCAAAGGGTTGCCGTCTGCATTAAGAAGGAGGGTATCTCTCATAAAGATATTTATCAAAAGCCCCACCGAGTGGCAGGGCTGGAGAATTATGAACTGTTGGTTAGTTTATGATTGGCTATAATAGGCGTGTTCACCGAACGGAGGAATAATTGATTCAGTACCGTGAATAATAAATAGGCTATCACAGTAAGATGCATCACCCCATGAATCCCAAGGTAGTCCATCAGTAAACATGATAAACTTATCAGGTTCGATATCACTATCTTTCATAAACTGATAGTTAACATCAAAGTCAGTACCGCCACCACCAACAATCTCGTAGTCTTTAAGTTCATCAGCATTGTAAGGGTCAAACTCTTTATAACCTTCCGTATTTACTTCAGTATCAAAAGTCCAGATACGAACTTTGAAATCTTGGAACTGTTGCATAATGCCGTAAACTTCACCAAGAAATTCTGAAATCATTGAAGATGAAATAGAACCTGATACATCAAGTGCAATTGCTACGTCAATCTTTTCTTCATTCTTTTGACCAGGAAGATAAACTCCCATAGATTGTGATTTACGAGATTGCCTCATGAATGTGAAATCACTTTTCAAAAGACTTTGAATTGAAATGTTAAGCAGTTCTCTCCAATCCATTTTAGGATTAGTCATGCCATTTACAATTCGTTTGATATCACCAGGAAGAGTTCCTGCATCAGTTGATTGAGCGGCTTGCATTACTGCCTGTTTCATCTGGTCTTTAATTTCTTTTGCTTCTTGCTTAGAAACTTTGATAGGAGCGCCACGACCAGTTGGGTCATCTTTACCTTCGCCATTACCTTCGCCAAACATATGGTGGTCTAATGTTTCTTTATCATCACCTTCACCAGTTTCTTTTAGGTGATTGTAAATTTCTTCAGTATAACTTCTGTAATATTTACGGTCATGTAATGCCATCTTTGGCATAACACCAACACGAGATTCTACTAATGCTTGGTTAACTTTATAGTCAGCCGCAATATTCCAAAGTTTCATATCACGTGAATCTTCATCCATGTCCATCAATCGACCAAACTCACCACAATGTTCATAAACACAGTGCAGTACTTCGTGACCGACAACAAAATCAATTTCTTCTGGTGTCATAGTTCGGAAGAAATCACAGTTATAATAAAAATGTCTACCGTCAGTTGCGGCAGTAGGACACCATTCTGCCTCGACTAGTTTCAATCGAGTAGCAAGTGTACCAAAGAATGGATGGCGGATAAGAAGTCGAACACGACTGCTCACAATCATTTCTTTGACTTCTAAATCAGTGTAATCAAATACTACTCGCTCTGGTAGAGTATCATCTACTTCAATACCATTAGCGGCTAATACATCATCCAATGCATCATTTAATTCGCTTTCAGTAGTTACTTGTTTTTGTGGTTGACCCATAATATCTAATCCTTAATAAATTAAAGTTTCGTATGCATTTGCGTTAACATACGAACGTGTTTCATCCAACTCGTTAAAGTCCTCTAGTTCTTCCTCTGTCAGAGGCGTTCCATCTAACTTGTTTGCACATTCAACATACGCATCACAGAAATCTGGATAATCATCCATGCAAACACCATCAATTTCTATATCAACTACTTCTTTAAACTTTAAACTCATATTTTACTCCTTCTTTTATTCTTTAATATAGTTATATTATACCACAGAATCAGGATTTGTCAAGTTTTTGTTATACTAGGTCTTTAAAGCCAATGTCAGCAACAACTGATTTCTTACCTGTTTCATCAACAACGATATCACTAACACTTACGGAATACATAGATGATAGTCTCTCAATTTGTTCTTCGGGTCCCATGTTTCCTACGCGGAATACACCTTCAAGTCCTTCTGCAACAATGTTTGAAACGTGAGTATAGTACCCTAGTTCAAATGCCTCTTTGGCAATAGCCGCAGTATCATTTTTTCTAAGGCTCATATCTAGTTTTAGGGATTGCTTATGAACAGAATCATGTCCGTCTGCATTAACTTTGTCAACTTCTGCATCCGTAAGATGAATTTGATAAAGATTGAATTTTGGCATTGTGAGTCCTCTCTATTAAGTATGTTACCATTATAGCACAAAACCAATAGTTGTCAAGTTTTTAGCAAAATTTAACGTAGTTGACCCTTGTTTCATTCACAAAATCTTCCTTAAATGCTTTGCCATGAGCCTTAACTTTGCATTGAATTTTAATATTCTTAGTACTATTTGCAATCTCTTCGTTGCTGGTAAAGAAACTTACTCTATGGTTATCAGTTGTAATCCCACTTACCATATAACCAGTACCACCAAAATTTGTTTCTGCCAAGTACTTTGTTCGAAGTATTTCAATTTCAGTTTGAACCTTCTCACCAATTGCACCTAGAAAAGTGTCGTTGTTGCTCCTATCTCTAAGTTCATCATTTTTCACAGCAGTATCATAATAAGTAGGGATATATGCGGCAACACCTAATACAGCACTAGTTGGATCGGAATCTTCTGCTAAGAATTGAGCGATACTACTTTCAAAATCAGTTAGATTGCCAGAGAGTATTTTAAAAGAGAACTCACCCTCAAGATATCTCATTATTTCTGATGCTTTTGTTTTGTCAGCATTAGTAATTAAGTGAGGATAGTTAATTAATATACTAACCATAATCTCTTTATTACTGTAACGGGTTCGCACAAAGTCACCCATAACTATATCAAAAGAACCAGATGATTTTACATACGTTTCGTTGAATTGGGTTGCTACTATAGATGCCATTAGAAGTTCTTCTTTGGTAAAAGAATATTTACTATTACCATTTTTTATATCATAAATTAAATCTTGGGCAGCGGTGAAGTCATATTTACCAAAATATATCACTACTTTTGTATCATTATGATACTGGTAACTGTGGTCTTGCGTTTTATCTATCATATTATACACTTCTCTATTGATTTAATACAATTATAGCATAGAACCTAAACCTGTCAAGTTTTAGATAATAAAAGACATGCATTAGACCCACCAAATCCAAAACTATTACACAATACTGAATTTACTTCATGTGATATAGTTGTCGGTGTATATTTTATATCATATTCGTTTTCTAGTTCTTCTATGTTCAATGATGGTGTTATAACATCATTCTTTAGCGAAAGTACACTTAAAGCAGTCTCAATAGCCCCGGCAGCCCCCATTAAGTGCCCAATTTGCGACTTATTTGCTGTAACCCATACATCTTGTAGTCCCAACCTATTAAGTGCGTCTATTTCAATATAATCACCCTTAGGAGTAGACGTTGCATGTGCATTTATCAAGTCTGGTACATGTCCATCAAGTGCATCTTTCATACATTTCTCAATCATAGTTCCATTAGGAAGTGGTGCTACAAGTTGAAAAGCATCATTATTCATTGCATATCCAGATATCTCTGCGAGTGTGTTAGGTGTTTTAGTATTAGATAATAAGAACATTGCTCCACCTTCACTTAGTACTAATCCATCTCGGTTCTTGTCCCATGGTCTACTTGCCTTATGTGGAGTATTATTGTACTTGGTAGACAAGGCTCGTAGTCTTCCGAACTGTTTATAGTTCTCTGGGAAAATAGAGTCATCAAATGCACCAGCAATTATGTTATCTGCTTGACCTGTTTCTATCAACATACATCCCATGATGATACTATATAATCCAGTAGAACACGCACTAGATGTAGTTGTACTTGGTCCTGTAAATCCATATTTGATATTGATATTATTAGATATTAGATTTGGCGTGAATGTGTATATGTTATCTTTACCTTTTGCATTTGCCCGTAATGTCTCTGTGTACATACTTAGTGCTGATGAAACAATTACACCTGTCCTCTCTTTTTCTAAATCTTGGCCATGCAATAACTCGCCTGCTGATGCTAATGCCCATTGCATATATGCTGGCATATTGTCACGTTCTCTTTCGCTAATAATAGGATGGGCGGTAGCATCGAACTTCACTTCGCCTGAAACTTTAGACCTAATATGTTTATCATGTGGGAACTTAGTAAGTGGACCATAACATACTTCGTTGTTTGTTATTGATTTCCATGTTTCATCTAAGTTACCGAAGGGAGTTAATCCACTAATTGCGTTAATGTATACTGTCATTTGTATTCTATTTTTTCCATTGTAGCAAAGTCTCTTACATTAAATCTCCAAATATCTTGCTTCATATTATAACTTGGAAAATCTTTATGTATTCTGGTCGCTTTGTCACCTATCTTAAAAAACTTATTGGCATATTCGTGAACTTTAAACATTGTGCCACTATTATCTGTATCATTTTCTGGCGAGTTAGTAGTTCCAATAATATCAGTAGCACCCATTTCTAAACACCAATCTATTTGAACTGGCATAAAAACTCCAAATGCAAAGTTATGTTGCATCTTTCTAGCAGAGACAGACGAAGATGCCATTCCATTGTATGCTTTCATTGTCGCCATTCTACTTAATATAATAAAACAATTAGAATGTAAGTGAGGGAAATAATGGGCACCACTCATACTGATAATCTTATCTTTATGATATACAACCCACCACTTTTCTAGGTTGCCCCATTTTCCAAGTTTCAGTGCCTTTAAACTAGAGTTATTATTGTAACCTTCCCTATTGCATCGTTCACAGAAGTCTACTAAATCATCCTGTAGGCTCGGGTCATATTCCACAAGATTAAACTCGAAATTATTTTTGCCAATGAATGTTTTAACTATCTTCATCTTGGGGTTTCAAACTTTCTTCTAGTACTTCGATATGAGTTCTATCACCAAATAACATTTTCTTATTCCACTCATAGGCATTTGGCGCATATATTCCGTTTCGTTTACTAGATTTTCTTAGCCACTCAAATGATTCGTTTGCTTTCTCTAACAAATCGGGTCTAGTATTAAGTTCAACATCATCATCAAACTTGTTCATAGAAACGGCTACTTGAGCCCACATATAATCAGGAACACCAGATTCCGGTGTACATCTTGGATTTCTATATTGTTTCCAGATTTCTTCTTTATGATTTTCGTCAATGCCCCTCTGATGCTTTTTAGCCCAGAATGGAGTGTCAGTTCTATCACTTAAAGTATAATGATAATCAACAAACTTTGTTATGTTATCGAACAGCCAATTTAGATTACTATTATAGGCTTTGATTGATGCTTTACCAATCACCTCATCATTTTTATCAGCACGTGAAATAATTCGTTCAACCATTTTCATACCAGCCTGTGCTAATGCTAATACGTTTGCTTCCATAGGTTCAATCATTCCACCAGTCATTCCGATTGATACCACATTGTTATTCCATTGTGTATCGTATTTACCAGCATCCCATTTTATATGCCGAGGTTCTCTGATAAACTCATGACCTTCCCAATACTTTTTATACTTCTTCATTGCATCTTCTGGAGATATCTCACCAGCATCAAATATATAACCCGAACCCATTCTATTATATAACGAAATGATAAACAGCCAACCTTCATCCATTGCATTACTCATAGTATATGGACGCATTTCTTTTTCTGGGTCATTGTATTTGATTGGTGCAAATATTAAATTGTCTGTAGTGATTTCATCGTAGGGTTTCCATTCAACATCCATTTCTTTTGTGAGTATTCTATGGAATCCTGTACAGTCTAAAAATAAATCACCTGTATATTCTTTGCCAGTGTCAGTCACAACAGACGAAATATATCCATCTTCATCTTTTTTAATCTCAGATATATGTCCATGTATATGTTTAACACCCTTTGGTATTGCAACCTTATCTTTAATTAATTTAGGAAACCTATTTGCATCAATGTGATATGTTAGGCTTTCCCATGAACCTAATAATAAGTTATCATTCATATCATAAGGAGCCTTACAGTAATCCATCAAGTAAGTTGCCTCTTGTGTATCTTGTGCAACTTCCCATAAGTTCTTCCTTCCATCACGTGCTAATTGTAGCCAGTAATCATTCCATTTATCATTAACCCCATCTTTGCCTTTAGAGTTGTGAAACAAATCGGTAGTCTTTAACTGATTATAATAACTAGATGCTAGATGCTCTTCGGGTAAAGAGTAAGAGAATCCGTAATATGACTCATCAAACTTAGAAGGCCACCAGTGATTAGTAACATGGTCTCGTTTGCCTGGAATGTTCCAGCCGACAAACTTATTACCAAGTTTATATATTGAATGTGTATATGCCATCCACTCTCGTTCTTCCAGTCCTATTTCACTTAACATAGTTCCTAGTCGTGGTAAAACACTTTCACCAATTCCAATAGTTCCTACTCTATCACTTTCAATAAGAGTTATATCTAGTTCTGGATGTTTAGTTTTTAACCAAGATGCTGACAACCAGCCCCCTACACCACCACCTACGATAACTATTTTTTTAACTTTAGTTTTCATTAACTTCTCCGTATATGCTTTGGACTACGTGTCTCTGTATCTTACCCATTTGATTTCTAGGTAATGTTTCATCTGTGACGATTATGTCCTTGGGGAATTCGTATGGCATTAATTTGCCTTTGATGGAATTCATCACTAACGATTTATTTATCTCGGTGTCTTGTGTGCTTATAATGGCAACAATATATTTCTCACCTAGTCCTCTGTCTTGGGTGATTACACAAACTTCATCAACTCCATCAATAACTAGTATAGAATTTTCAATGGCTATTGGCGAAACATTATGACTGTTTATTTTTATTAAATCTTTTTTACGTGATTTATAAAATAACTTATTATGTTTACGTTCGAATACATCACCTGTACACCAGTAACCTTCACTATCTAACTCTTCATCAGAATTCAGATAGTGTTTCATTAATAGTGGACTTTTAAGCCATAATTGGTCATGTCTATCTAACTTGTATTCGTATTGGTCATTGCATTCAAGTTGTAATTTGTGTTCAGTGTCTGGTTTAATTAAGAATGTGAAAGGCGGAACATGTGTTTCAGTACATCCGTATAGGTCTCTGATAACAGGCACACCTTTGTCAAATAGAATATCTAACATTTCTTCTGGTATAACTGTACTACCAACACTTAATTCTCTCCAGTGGGACATATCTAAACTCTTCCATGCCCTTAATTTCTGCATCGCCAATATCATCGCTGGTACAATTATACCTATTGTTGGTTTATATTCTTCACACAACGAAGGAAACCGCCTAGGATTGAATTGTTCTATAACAACTGTACATCCTTTGATTAGTCCTGGAAGTGCGAATAGATACAAACCACCCACTGTTGAAGGTGGTAGTTGTGATAGTATTACATCTTGACTAGTCATACCATACACATTAACATTATTGAGACATGCAAGTAGACATCCTGCTCCACTATGTGCTACGGCTTTAGGTTCACCAGTTGTGCCACTTGTAAACAACACAGTATATGTATGGTCTGGTTTCGTGACATACACTAATGCTTTATCATGTGGTTTTAATGCTAATGCATCTTCTTCACACATTATAATATGGTCTGGTGAACTTGCCTTAACAATATTATCTACTACATCCGTGGGCAGATTTGGAAATGTAGGCATGAATGTCACGCCTAGAATATCACATGCAAGAACCATTCTTATATAATGATATTCTTTTTCACTTGCAAATAGTATAGAATCACCTGGACGGACAGCAGTAGATAGAACTGCCGCCAGTTTTTCCACACTCTCAATTAATTCAGAATATGTATACTGCTTATCTTTACAGACAATAGCAGTTTTAGGCCCGTGATTTCGGACTTGGTTTTTTATAGTTTCAAATATCATAGTTCATTATACCACAAAAAAAGAGGGAAGTCAATAGACATCCCTCTTTCTCCACTCTTCACTTGTAGTCTAGGATTACCTGATACCCTACGTATCTCGGCAGCCCCCTAGTGGGCTATTCTTTTAAGCGTTATGGGCCTCAATGATTAGTTTACCATGCTTTTTGAAAAACTCTTCAATACAAGGCACTTTACGAGGCTCTAAAGGTAACTTATAAACTTTAAGAGCAGTTCGACCACCTAACACTGTCATTTCAGTATCAAAGTTGTCCATCATAAACTTGAAGAAGTTGTTAGCCATAGCATATAACTCATCCATCTTGTCTTTACCATTACGGTCAACGAAGTCCTTCAACTCATAACATAGTGAAGTAGTCAATGAGAACATTGCTGAAATCTCACGAGCCTCAGAGGTAAGTGTAGTTACTTTACCACTAAGAATATCAGCAGGAACAGGTAACTTACTAGACATTCCCCTATGAGCCATGAACTTAGTAGCAACCCCATCACCAACTGTACCAGCGATTAAGTCATGTAAACGACTTTGAGAAATTTCTTCACCTTCTTTAGGTAACATTTCTGAAACGAAAGTCCAAGAACGAGGTGTAGCGAATGCCCTTGAGGCAGTTCGTGGGTCAAAGTTGAATAAGTCCATCTTGTTTGACGTTAAGAAACCAACAACATCGGCACTTATTTTATTCTCTAAAGCCCAAGTCTGCCAATCTTCGAAGTCAACACCCATTTCTAAGTGAACAAAACGGTTAGCAAGTGGACTAGGCATCCTGTAAGCAACACCTCGGTCACTCTCACGATTACCAGCCGCAACGATTAACACATTGTCTGGTAACACATAAGAACCTAAACGGCGATTAAGAATTAACTGATAAGCCGCGGCTTGAACTGATTGTGGTGCTTGGTTCATTTCATCTAAGAAAAGAACTACGGACTCATATTGGTCTGCTAATTCTTGACTAGGTAAATCTGAAGGAGTGGCCCATTCCATGGTACCATTCTTCTCGTTGTAATATGGAATACCACGTAAATCAGTAGGTTCCATCAAAGCAAGACGAAGGTCAATCATATAACCAGAACGTTCTTGAGTGATGCTATCTACAATCTCTGATTTACCAACACCAGGAGGACCCCAAATAAACACAGGGCGTTTACGATTCATCGCATAATTGATTTCAGCACGAACATCACTAGGACGAACTACTCGGACATCTAAGTCATTTGTTGATACTTTTTTCATAAGATAACCTCTCTATTTAATATACTATTATTGTAACACATTTCCAGGTTTTGTCAAGTTTTCGCACTTATTGTCCCAGATAATCACGTTTCAACACTTCTAATCTATCGCCTGCTTGGTCTAATAAAAAATCGTCTGCCATCTTTACAAAGATAGTTTCGAATTCATCACCAATTTTTGTATCCCATCCAGCAAGACATAGGTCAGCATCAACGAAATTCCAATTTATAGTTCCGTCTGATAACTTATTTTCTTCTAGGTTTGCTGATTTGTTGAACGCTTGTTCGAACATTTTAAAATTAATCGCCATATTGTGACCTCTTTTGATTGACTATACTTACAGTATAGCACAAGGCCACAGGTTGTCAAGTTTTTGATGTATTATAAAACGTTTTATTTTGTACCCAAAGGTCGATGTCACCATCAATCATCAGAAGTTCCACAGCGGCAACTTCTTCAAATAGAATTAGCCTTGACTTCTTTAGATAATATGGGGTATGGAGATACTTATCAAGTGTAAGTATTTGATTGCCTGTTCCTATTGCCATTTGCCTATGTTGATGCAACGTGGTGGAATTCAACTTTAGTTCTATCTTATATTTTGTGAAGTGTTTAGCAAGAATGTCTCTACCAAGTGGGGAAACTCTAAATCCTGTATCAGGACGGGCACTGATGAATACATCATTAAGAGTGATTTCTTTTCTGCCTGCTGTTTTTCCAGTTGTGTTTTTGTTAATATAATGTATTAACTCTATCTTGTTCACTTTTACAACTCTAGTTTTTCACCCTTTGTAAGAACATACACTTCAAAATCATCACATCTAAATAACTTATTCAATCGTTGTGCTAGATTTATTGCGTGTCCTGGGTTACTGAATGATACTTTCTTGTATTTTGGACCAGGGAAATTTACCAATGAGTTAAGGCTACGAAGATTTATCGCTTCTCCTTTATGAAACACGGAGTATACTGCTGTTGCTTTGAGTACTTGCTCACTACGATAAGTTTG
>Ga0209815_1001463_pt1 | contig 15475 bp, 15 predicted proteins | sample CoawatmetaG00DNA_FD_187507 | JGI IMG/M metagenome (GOLD analysis project Ga0209815, IMG submission 187507) | Marine microbial communities from the West Antarctic Peninsula - Coastal water metaG002-DNA (SPAdes) (version 2) | ecosystem: Environmental > Aquatic > Marine > Coastal ...
ATCCTTCTTGTGTATCTTTCTTTGAACAAAGACTGGTATTTGCTGGAACTAAAGATGAGCCACAGACTTTGTATTTCTCTAAATCTGGAGATTACGAAAACATGACAACTGGTACTAATGCTGATGACGCTATGGTTTACACCATTGCCAGTAACCAAGTTAATAAAATTAGATATTTAAAATCAGTAAGAACTTTATTGATAGGCACTACTGGTGGAGAGTTTTCAGTATCAGCAGATGGAACAGATGCAGCAGTCACACCTACAAATGTAACTATTAAAAGACAATCATCTTTTGGTGCAGCTAACGTAGATGCTCAACCAGCTGGTAATGCAGTATTGTTTTTACAACGTGCAAAAAGAAAAATTAGAGAACTAGCATATAACTTTGATGCTGATGGTTATGTTGCACCTGATTTAACTATACTTAACGAAACCGTTACTAATAGTGGAATAATAGAAATGGCTTATCAACAAGCACCAGATAGTATTTTGTGGTGTGTAAGAGACGATGGAGTTTTAAGTGGACTAACTTATCAAAGAACAGATAATGTTGTCGCTTGGCATCGTCATATTATTGGTGGTAAATCTGACACGACTAAAAATATTATTCAACAACAAATTTCTTTTACTGCTAATACAACAACTGTTAATGGAACGAACAATACAATTACATTAGCGTCTCATGGACTAGCAACTAATGATCCAATTTATTATTATGCTGCTGCTAATCCGATAACTGGAATATCAAGTGGATCTCTTTATTTTGTAATTAGAACAGATGCTAATACAATTAAACTTGCTACGACTGCTGCTAACTCTGCGGCTGGAACAACAATAGGTTTAACTGGACCAAGTACAGCATCAACACAATTTATTTATCAAGGTGTAAACATATCTTCTAATGTTATTTATTCAGCAGCACATGGATTTAAAACTGGTAATATAATATTTTATGATAATATTGGAACTAGCATTGGTGGCTTAAGTGAAAACATTGCTTACTATGTTTCAAGAGTAGATGACAACCAATTTAAACTTTTTACAGATAGTAAATTAGTTAGTGTTGTATCATTAACATCAGCTCACACATCAGAGCAAACAGATAATATTTTACAAGATGCTAAAGTAGAAAGTGTTGCAACTATATCTGGAGACCTTAACGAAGATGAGCTTTGGGTTATATCTCAAAGATGGGTTAATGGAGCAGTCAGACGTTTTGTTGAATGTTTTTCAGACTTTGATTTTGATGAAACTGCACCACAAGATTTTAAATTTTTAGACAGTCATTTATCTTATTCAGGTGTAGCTGTTAGTTCATTATCTGGACTAGATCACTTGGAAGGAGAGACAGTATCTATCCTGGCGGATGGTGCTACTCATGCTACAAAAGTTGTAACAAGTGGAGCAATAGCATTAACTAGATCTGCAACTAAAGTAGTTGTGGGTTTACCTTATGCTTCTGTATTACAAACAATGAGAATAGAAGCTGGAGCTGGACAATTCGAAGGTACAGCTCAAGCAAAAATTAAAAGAATTTCAAAAGTAACATTAAGATTATTTGAGACAGTAGGTGCTAAAGTTGGTCCTTCATTGGATAACCTAGAAACCGTACCATTTAGAACGACATCTGGTGCAATGGATTTACCAGTATCAACCTTTTTAGCTGGAGATAAAGAAGTAGAATTTGCAGACGATTACAACACAGACGGATTTATATTTGTTAAACAAGATCAAGCATTACCATTAACTGTATTAGCTTTATATCCAACTATTGTAACTAACGATGGCTAGTGAATTAAAACCGTTTTTACCAGAACACGCTGACCAAATAATAGCTATAGGCTTAAACGATAAGCTTATGGAAATTGACGCTAGTTATAAAGACAATAGAATTTGTGATCACTCACAACCAGGCAATGCTTACACAATGTTTGTAAATGGTAAACCAGCTTTTGCTTGTGGAATTGTTGTCCTTTGGGATGGTGTTGCTGAATGCTGGGTTATGGCATCACAGAATATTTATGAAATGAAGTTTTTAGCAGCAAGAACAATATTAGATTTACAAGACAAACTTTGTAAACAAAACAAAATTCGAAGATTACAAACATCCGTTAAGGCAGATTTTAAATTAGGTTTAAGATTAGCTACTTGGTGTGGATTAGAAGTCGAAGGTTTAAAAAAGAAATATGGTCCAGATGGATCAGATTATTATCAATTAGGAAAAATATATTAGTATGAGTTTTATTGGAAATTTATTAGGTGGTTACGGTGCATCACAAATTGGAAAGTTTAATCAAGGCTTATATAATGAAGAAGCTAAATTAAAAGTTCAAAATGCAAAATTAAAGAAACAAACTTTTCTTGATGTAGATAAACCAAGAATTATTGCTCAACATACTAGAGATCAATCTAATATGTTAGTGAGCTTTATTAAAAGTGGAGTTGATGTTAGTAGAATAGGAGATAGTCCATTTCTTGTAATGTTAGATCAAACTGTTGAACAAGCTTTTGATTTAGAAATTGCTGAATTTAACTCAACTGTTGAATATCAAAATGAATTAAACAACGCATCCTTATTAAGATCTAAAGGAGAAGGCGAAGCATTCAAAGGTAGGATTACACGAAATGCAGAATACGCTAAAGCTGGTGGTAAAATGTTTGGTAACTACAAATCAAGTGGGAGCATACTGACTTCATAATGGCTGTAATTAAAATAAATAGATCTTCTGCAAGAATTAACGCAATCAATACACCTAACGTATCTGCATTAGCAATGGACCAAAACATAATGCTTAACTATGGAAATTCCATAGCTCAAGTTGGAAAGGTTATTGAAGATGCTCAAGCTAAAACTCAAAAAACTCAAGACACTAACGATGCTAGAGGTTTATTTAAAGTAGCTCAAATGAGTATTATTAAAGAAGCAGCCAAATATCAAAATAGTTCAAATGTTGCAGATGTCCAAAGTTTTTATGATGCTGTCAATTTAGATAAATTTAAACAATTATTAAAACCGTATAATAAGGAAGTTAATAAATTATTTACATCAGAACTTTATAAAATGAGTAATGATACTGGAATGAAGTTATTTGCTTCAGTTCTTAAAGAGCATGGAGAAGTAACTCAAAATAATATTAAACAAGATATATTTAAATTAAATATTGATGAAGCATCTAATAATCCTTTAAAAAGAAATAAAGCTCAAATAGAAAAGAACAAGATATTTAATGATCAAAATAATTTACTTATCTTTGGTGAGAATGAATTAGAAAAGTTAATACAAACTAGCATAATCGAAACAAAGACTATGCAATACGCTAATAGAATTAAGAATAGTCCAATGGATATTCTTAAACTTGGAGTAGATAATATTGCTAGTGATGTTGCTAGTGAAACACTTGCTAAACAAATAATTCAAGATGCTAATAACAGTGTAATATCTCAATCATTAAAAGAGGACACGATTAACGAATTGACACAGACTTTTAATAGTAAGCAAAAAATAACTAACTTCAGTTATGTTCTCCAACAATTAAATAAAGGAGACGCAACAATTTCTTTAGATGATGTAAATGATTTGTATAAGAAAACCGCTTTAAACTCTTCTCAAAGAGATGCTTTATATAATCTAATTACTAATCCAAAAAAATTAACTGAACAAAACACTATTGATTTTATCGAAGGATCAATGTTAATTTCTGGAGCTGTTGAAGATATAGACGAATTACAAAGACAAGTTTTATCTAATCCTGATTATGTTGAAAGTTTAGGTCTTACTGAATTTACAAAATTTAATAATCTTTTTGAAAAATATAAAGAAAATCAACCAGCCTATACAGAATACTTAACTAACAAAAAATTACTAGCAGCAGATCTTGGTAAAGTAAGCAGCGGTAAATTAAATATTGTTCAAGTTTTGGTTGGAGGTGGATCAAAAATCAAAGCAGATGAAAAATTAAGAATTAATAGTATTGATTATTATGATAAGTTAGTTTTGAATGGAACGTCTCCAGCAGATGCTTATCTACAAACTACTGAAAGATTTTTAAGTGGAGAAACTATTCCAGCTATTAATAATTTTACCAATCTATCATCTATTAAATTAGAAGAACCTACAGAGTTAGAAAAAGATAATACAAATTTATATATTGAAAATAGAACCAAGCAATTAGTTGAGCTGTATAAAGAAGGTGCAATAGACATTAACTCATTTTCAACTGATATAGCTGCAATCGATAGTATTCAGCAATTAATAGAATTAAGAGTATCTCTTAAACAAGATCCATTTGGATTTTCAGAAAAAGCAAAAGAAAGTAAACCAATACCAAAAGATTTATAATTATGGAAAACGAAGATTTTAATTGGGTAGAAGCATATATCAAAATGCAATCCAAAAAAGACGTTAAGACTAGCAATGAGTTTCAAATATTAAATCAAAACAATATTGATACTAATGAATTAACCAAGCATGAAGTAGAAAAAGATGCTGGAGTTATAGAGCTTAACTATAAAGACGAGAAAGCTAAAGAAACCGATGGTTATAATTATACAAAAGGTGCGTTAGCTTTTGTAAGAGATATGCCTGAAGAAACTGTTAAATCTTTAATGTTGGCTTTCTTAAATGGTACTGACGTTACTGCAAATTTTGCAGCAGTTATCTTTAATACTATGACAAGTATAGATCCAGCTATGGAAGCTGCTTTTCAAAATAAAGACCTGGCTGAATTTAAAAAATCATTCAATAGCAATGTTCAAAAGTTTTCTAAATATTTAGATGGAGAAAAAAAACAAGTTGCAGAGATTGGTGAGACTACTGGAGAAAATAGTAAAGGTGCAGAATTTGTAGCAATGATTGTTCAAGATACACCTTATGCTTTACCTATTTATAAAAAATTCAAAAGTATGGGTATTCCATCTTATTTTGCTTTACCACTTGCTTACGGTATGGGTAGCGGTATTGCGTTTGATGATGATGCCTCATTATTTTTAAATAGTGAACAAGTACAAGAATTTAAAAAGATGTTAAAAGTATTACCTGATAGTTCAGAAGAGAAAATTTATAATACTACCTTTAGAATGTTTGAAGGAACAAGTTTAGGATTTTTAATACCTAAAGTATTTCAAGGTTTAAAATATGCTAAAAATACTATTCCTAAATATATGACACCGCAAACTTCTATAGCGGTTGGAGCTGCTGCTGCTACTGGAGCTGCTGTTGATAAAGCTAACTCTGAAGAAATATTAAACTTTGATCCTGAAGTAGTTAAGAAATTAACCAATGTTATGGAAGGTGAAAGAATAGAAGCTGTCATAGACGGATTAAAAGATGGTTTACCAGATAGTGAATTATTAAAGTTTCTCGAAGGAGAGTTTGAACCAGGTGATTTAGATGTGATTAAAAAAGAATTAGGTATTAAAGAACCATCTACTGATGCAGAAATTGATAAAGTTTATGGTGAAGGTGCTTCAGAAAAAGCAATGATTGAAGCTCTTAAAAAACCAACTAATCAAGATATGCAAAACACAATTACTGCTGCTGAAAAAGCAGATGATCAGATCTTATTCTTTAATGAAAATAATATGACAGAAAGTAAAGAAGATGAAGCTATTAATGCTTACATAACAATCACAGATCCAATAGCTTTAAGAGAAGGAAGTATAGTTTTTTATGACGATAAGACTATGGAGCAAATGACATATAATAAAGTAAATGAAAATGATGATAATTGGATCATTTTAAATAAAGATAACGAAACATCCTATAGTCAATAGTATTTCAAATCTAACACAACACAGTAATAAAGAAGGTATCTTCAAATTTTCTTTTTAAAAAAATCACAGGAATAAATAATGGTAAGTTTTGCAAAAATAGGATCATCAGATGCTGCTAAAAAAATAGTAGAGACAGCTGGAAATCTTATTAAAAATAAAGATAAGATTAAGCTTAAAGATGCTGAAAAATTATTAACTAAAGAAAAAAATTCAAAGACAGTTAAAGTCGGAGATAAAGAAGTTAATGTATCTCAAGATGGTTCATCAACAGAAGTTTCAATAAGTAAAAGAGATACAAAGGTTAAAAAACCTGATGTAGAGCCTATTGAAGCTCAAGATATATTATTAAAGTATAATGCTCAAAAATTAACTCCTAAAATTTTATCAGATTTTAATATTAAAAACATGAAGTCTGAAAAGGATATTCTAAAGTTTATTGAACTTATCTCTAAAAAATATAGCGGAGATATTAAGAATAGAACTAGAGGTATTCAGGACCACAACCAGACTAAAAAATTTGCAGATGCTATTGGAAGAGATCCAAAACATTTAACACAAACTTTATTAAAATTAAAACCAGGCGATACTTTAAACGCTGAATATATGTTGGCAGCTAGAGAGTTGTTAGCAGCTGGAATGGCAAGACTAGATGAGATGGCACAACTTGTTACTAAAGATGGTAAGGTTAGTGTTACAGATGCTATGAAGTTAGAGTTTAGACAACACTTCGCATTGATGGCTGAATTTCAAAAAATAGTTAAAGGTGTGCAAACTGAAACTGCAAGAACTTTGCAATCAATGAGAATACCTACGAGAACCAAACAGTTTACTAATGTTAATGTTGATGAACTTAATAAATCCGATTTAGTTATTCAATTGGGTGGTGCTGATGAAATTACTAAACTAGCAACTCTATATATAAGAGCTGGAGAAGCTGGATCACATAGTAGATTAAAATTCAATACAGATACTGGAGGTTTTTTAAATCTTAAAAAGGTTTCAGATAGTATTGGAGAAATATTTATTAACTCTATTTTATCTGCTCCAGGTACACACGTTAGAAATACTCTTGGTAATTGGGTGGCTCAAGGCATTATTGCAACTGAAAGAAAAATTGCTGCTAGATTATACGGTAGCGTTGATGGTTCTGGAATTGCAGCTTACGAAGATGTTGCTGCTGCTTATGGTCAAACAATGGCTGCTCAAGAAATGTGGATGGCGTTAAGCTCAACCTTTAAGCAACAAGGCGGTATGCTTAAGATACTTAAAAATATTGATCAATTAGTTCCAGCTACTCATGCTGGTTCAAAAGTTGAAATGCATGGTAATAAACTTACTGCATCAAACTTTAATATTGAAAACAAAGTTGCAGCTAAAGGTGTAGATTTGTTAGGACAACTTTTAACACTTGGTAGAATACCAACAAAGATGCTTTCATCTTCTGATAACATTTTTAAAAATAAAGAATACAGAGCGCAGTTATTTAAATTAGCTTACAGAGACGGAATGGAACAATATCATAAAGGTACTTTAAAGTATGATGATATATCTGCTTACATTGCTCATAGAGTTGATACTCCAAAACAAAGTGTAGTTGAGGCTGCTAAAAAAGAAATGTCTTATTCAGTATTTCAAACTAAAGCAGATGATAGAGGAGACGCTTTAGGAAAATTAGCAACTATTGCTCAAAAGATTAAAGGATCTGGCGGTGGTTATATGACTTGGCTAACAAATTATTATATTCCATTTACACAAACACCGATCAATATTGCTGGTTTTGTTGCAGAAAGAACTCCAGGTCTTGCACAAATGCTTACTGGTTATAATGCAAAGATTGCTGCTGGTGGAGCTGAAGCAACAATGGCAAAAATTAAAATGCAACTAGGAATGACTTTCTATATGGCTGCAATTGGTTCAACTTATGCAATGAGTGGGGATGGTCAAAGGTCAGAACCTTTAGCAATCGGTGGAGCTGATATGGATATTCCAGGAAAATCTACTGGTGGCAAATACGAAATGATGCAAGGTTTAGAATTACAACCAAACTCAATTCGATTGGCAGATGGTAAAGGTGGATTTCACCAATTTAATATAACTGGTAACGATCCAATTTCATCCATGTTTGCTATGGCTGGTAATAGTGCAAAAGCTATTGAAATGATGATGTTTGATACTGGTATGGATAATTTTTTTGAAAGCGATAGTAACTTCCATGCAAAGTTTGGAGACGTAGCTAATAAGAAAATGAACTCACTTGAAATGGCTCAAATTACAGCTGCTTTAATTTATAGTTTTGGAGAAAATTTAACTAACAGTACATATCTTGCTGGAGCTGGAGATTTATTTGATGATATTCAAATGCTTTCTAAATCAATGTCTGGAGATATGTCCGAACAAAGTTCGGCTAAAGTTTTAAAAAAGATGAGTATGAAATTTGCAACTGGATTTATTCCTAATGTTATAAAGAAAACTTCAAAAACTTTTGTCAATTCTGATTATCAAAAGATTAGCAATGAATGGAGTACGTTAATTCAAAGTCAACTTTATAATAAAAATCTTCCAACTAAATATAATATCTTTGGAGATCCAAAAAAAACATTTGGCTTTTATACTAATGTTAAATTATCTGATGCTCAAAAAGAAGTTTATCGAGTAATGCCAAAATTAAGTAGAACAGCAAACACCTTAAATATGAAAGGTGGTATCAATATTGAAATGACAGCAGATGAACAAAATTTCTTTCAATTTCATTCTGGAGACTTGTTTAGTTCAGGAGTTACAGAATTAATTAATGATGTAACTTATAAGAATGCTGATGTTGCAGTTCAAAAAATTATGATTAAAAAAGTATTATCAAATTCAAGAACTACTGCAAAAAATATGCTTAAGTCTGATGGATCTGGAGAACTCGCAGCTAGTAAATTTTATGAAAGTATAAATGCAAGACACCAAGAAATATTCTTAAAAAAAATGATAGCAGAAAATGATGGAGATCCATTTAAGGATGAAAGTTTAATAGAACTAGAGAATCAAATAAATAACCAAGATCAAATAATAGAGGCTAACACACAATAACTATGACTATATCAACTACAATTATTAAAAATTCCTACAGCGGAGATGGCTCGGTTGTAGCATTCACATACGCTTTTAAAATTGCGGACGCAACATTTATTGAAGTAATTGTTAAAACTAATGCAACTGGTGCTGAAAGCGTTAGAGCTATTGGAACTGGTACTACTAATTATGCAGTAACTGGTGTAGGCGAAGCAGCTGGTGGAACTGTTACCTTTGTAACTGCACCTTTAGCAGCAGAGACAGTTGTATTAAGAAGATCTACTTTACAGACACAAGCTTTAGATTTAATTGAAAATGATAACTTACCAGCTAATTCATTGGAAAACGCTTTTGATAAAAACTTATCTATTGCTCAAGAATTACAAGAACAATTAGATAGATCATTTAAAGTTTCAAGAACAAATACTATTACCTCATCTGAATTTACGGATAGTGCTACAGCTAGAGCTTCTAAAGCTTTAGGATTTGATAGTGATGGTAACTTAACAACTGTTGCTGATTTCTTACCAGCTGGAGGAGACAGCGCACAATTTACTTATTCAACAACCGTAACTGATGCCGATCCTGGAAGTGGATTTATTAGATTTAATAACACAACTATTTCTTCAGCTACTATTGCTTACATTGATGATTTAGAGGCTAATGGTACAGATGTTGTTGCTTGGGTACAATCATTTGATGATGTTTCTGGTAATGCTACTAACAGAGGAAGAATTAGAGTTTCAAAAGCAAACACATTAGATACTTGGCACGTCTTTAAAGTTAATGCTGCTATTACAGATGCCTCTGGTTATACAAAAATTCCTTTAACTTATATTGATGGTGCTGGATCATTAACTAACAATGATAAAGTATTTGTAAGTTTTGTAGCTAGTGGAGAAGATGGAGCTATACCTGGTTACTTTTATAAATTTGATGCTGGAACTTCAGATGCAGATCCAGGAGCTGGAGATATAGCGTTTAATAATGCTACTTATGCAAATGTCACAGAAATTTATATTGATGATGCCGATGCTAATGGTGGAGCAACACAAGCAGATACGGAAACTTGGGGTTCAAGTACAAGTACAATTAAAGGTTTTTTACATATTGTAGATATTAACGATAGATCAACATACGCTAGATTTAAAGTAACTGCTGCTGTTGATGACGAAAGTGGATATAATAAAATTACAGTTGTTCATCTTGCATCTAATAATACTTTTTCAGCAGCTGATGAATTATCAGTTCACTTTACAAGAACTGGATTAAAAGGCGACACAGGAGCAACTGGTTCTACAGGACCAACTGGAGCTACTGGCGATGTATCACTTGCTGGAACTCAAACACTTACAAACAAAACTTTAACTGCACCTAAAATTGGTACTTCTATTTTAGATACTAATGGAAATGAGTTAGCTTTATTAACTGCTACTGGTTCAGCAGTAAATGAACTTACAATAGCAAATGCAGCAACTGGAGCAAATCCAACTATATCTGCAACTGGTGGAGATACCAATGTAGGTATTAACTTAACTCCTAAAGGAACTGGCGAAATTGTTATTGGTGCTGGAAATCTTAATTATGGTGGAACAGCTATAACATCAACTGGTGCAGAACTTAATTTACTTGATGGAGTTTCTGGATTAGTTCAAGCAGACTTAACTAAACTTGCAGCAATAGACGCTACCGCAGCAGAATTAGATACTCTTGATGCATTAAGTAGAGGTAGTCTTATTTATGGTAATGCTAGTGCTGCTACAGCAATTTTAACAAAAGGTAGTGCAGATCAAGTATTAACATCTGATGGAACAGATATTGCTTGGGCTTCCGCTGGTGGTGGTGGGAAAATATTACAAGTTGTGTCAATTACTAAAACCGATACATTTTCTTCTACTACAACGTCTTTTGTTGATGTTACTGGAATGACAGCAAGTATAACTCCAAGTGCAACATCAAGTAAAATTTTAGTTTTAGTTGATTGCAAAACTGCTTCAGACGCTGATTGTAAAAATGCAATTAAACTTGTAAGAGGATCAACAGATATTTCAGTAGGAGCATCAGCTAGTAGTAGAAGTTTAGCTAGTGCAGCTGCACTTAGTAAAAATACGCAGCAATTTGAAACTCAAACTATTATGCACTTAGATTCTCCTAGTTCAACAAGTTCGGTCACATATAAAATACAATGTGATACAGAAGTAAATTTTTTCTTAAATAGAACTAGTTCAGATTCTGATGGTCAAGCTCATTATAGAACTGCATCAAATATAATTTTAATGGAAATAGGAGCATAATGGCAGATTTACACAAAGCAATTAGATCAATTCATAATTCAGTTACAACTATAAATGGAGATACACAAGAAACTATTGTAGCAAAAGATAATGATGGAAATGAAGTAAGTATTAATTGGTCATCAGTTAATGCTTGGACAGATTCAGATGAATATAAATATAAAAGAATAGAAGAATATCCATCTATTGCAGATCAATTAGACGACATCTATCACAATGGAATAGATGCTTGGAAAGCTACTATTAAAATAACTAAAGACAAATATCCAAAGGAATAATAAATGGCTAAAAAGAAAGCTGATATAGTTCAGGCTGCTTTAGGAACAAGACTTTCTTCGCATGAAAAAATATGTGCAGAACGGATGAGCAATTTAATTATCTCAATCCAAAGATTAGAAAAAAAAGTAGATACCTTATCGGATAGTGTTTCTAAAGGTAAAGGCATTGTAGCTGTTCTAGTATTTCTAGGAACTATAGTTGCAGCAGCCATAGGATTTTTTAACTATAAGTGAAATTTTATAACAAAGGTATTGCAGCTCATTTAGAGGCAATACTTAAATTGTTAGATGACGATCATTTAGTTTTCGAAAACCTACAAGGTCAAGGACCAATAGATTTAATCACAGTAAATAAAGAAACTGGCAAAGTAACTTTTTATGATGCCAAGTCTGATCGTACAAGCAGACACAAAAAAAGACCTCAATCAACAATACAAAAAAAATTAGGAGTTAAGAATATATATGTCAACTTACATAAGAGAACCTGGAGATTGGAAGGAAAGGTGGGTAAACTTTAAGATTGATGAATTTAAATGTAGTTGCTGTGGATTGGTAGATATTAATTCTGATTTGCTAGACCTACTTCAAGAAGCTCGTAATACTTTAGGTCCTTTACAGATTACCTCTTCTTATAGATGCCCAGAACATAACAATAAAGTATCTTCAACTGGATTAGCTGGACCTCACACAACTGGTAAAGCTGTTGATATTCATGTTTCACACTCCGCACATAGAAAGCAATTAATAGATTACTTTACTAATAAAGTTACTGGTCTTGGTATTGCAAAGACTTTTATTCATATTGATATTATTTCTACTGAAGAATTAAGTCATCGACCTAACTGTTGGTTATATTAAATGTGGTTTGCTTTACTTAAAAATCCTTTAACTAAAATGATTGCTGAAAAAACTTTTGGTGCAATCAAACATAAGTTAGAAAAAGATAAAATTGTTAGAAAAAAAGAATTAGATCATGTTGCTAATACGGATGTTCAATCTTTAAAATCTAGTGAAAGTTCATTAAAAGATGAGTATTTAGTTATCGTATTTAGCTTAATCTTTCTTGCTCACTTTATACCTTCTCTTCAAGAAGCAATGTTGCGTGGCTGGGAGATCCTAGAATTAGCTAATGATTACTTCTGGATAATTATTTTAACTATCGTTGGTGGATCTTTTGGATCATCTAGCATTACAAAGTTTATCAAGAGAAAGTAGTGGCGAAGCAGAACCACACAGCTTATGTAAAAAGAGACCAGCCTCCAAAGAGACCTCGTAGGCATACAAAAAGCATCAATAAAAACAAACCAAAAACTAAACAGAAATACAGAGGTCAAGGATGAGAATTATTAAGCCAGTAACATACACACTATTAGTTATCTTTTGGCTTACTTTAATATTTTCTACTGTTAATGCTTTTGCAAATACTACTCAAACTAATGTATCAGGTCAAAACTCATCAACATCAATTACTGGTGGATATGAGAGTGCAACAACTTATCAAGATGGATCTTCATCCAACACCACAACGAACTCTACATCAACATCTAATATAAAATCCGCACCATTTACATCTTCAGCACCAGGAATGAATACATCTAACAACTGTGCAATGGCTTTGTCTGCTGGACTACAAACATTTTCTATTGGAGTAAGTGGTGGCAAATCTTACATAGATAAAACTTGCGAACTAATAGCCTTATCAAGAACACTTCATTCTTTTGGTATGAAAGTATCAGCTATCAGTTTGTTATGTACTGACGAAAGAGTTTTTAAAGCAATGGCAATATCTGGCACTCCATGTCCAATACTAAATGCTGACGGTGTTTCAGTAATAGGAAAAAAAGCATCAGAAGTTTTAATCAAAGAATACAATTACGAAATGCCTACTTATAAAAAGTGGGTAGAACTTAATAAAAAGTGGGTAGAACTTAATAAAAATAAAAAGAAACCTTTTAAAAAATCTACATTAATTCACAATGACAAGAAAAACTAATACAGCATTAATTGCTTTACTTGGTTCATTACTTTTAGGTTTAGCTACTTGGGTTGTTATTACACTTGTTGAAATTCAAGTTATCGTAATGATGCTGCAACAAGAGCTAATGGATCTTGATAAAGTTATTGGTAGAATTTATCATCACATGGATAGGTTATCTAAATGAGGTGGTCCTGGTTAATCATACTAATTTTAATATGGTTATTGTTATGTTGGTTTGCTAATTCAGTTGGCTTGGCAGATGAGAATGACACAGCTTATTCTGAAAACTTATTACCTAATGTTGGAACTACTACATCAAATAAAAGTAATGGCAATTTAGACGGAGTACAATCTGGATCAACTGGTGCATTAACAAATAACAGTACGCACAATGGTTTTACTATCACTTGCCAAACTCAAGTTTCAAATGCTTGTGGTAATGCTTTTAATGGAGAGATCGAAGGTAGCCATGATCTTACACTTAAAGCTACTGGCTCACTTGTTGGAGTAACTGGAACAGATGATGATGGTAACTCTCACACATCTACACAAAAGAAATTAGACGGAGGTATTGTCATAGAAAATGAGATCTCTATGCAATCATGTGAATGGTCTGGATCTGCTTATCAATGTGGTAATAGTGCTGGGATCAATGACAGCTACACTTTAAATATTAAAGTAAAGAATGATGAAGGCGAAGTTATAGATGAGGTTACAACCATTCGATATAATGATGCTGGATATAATTCTAACTCAAGAAAATTTACAGACAGCTTAAATATTACATCAACTAAATCCAATAACTTTGAATGGTCTATGACTTTAGTAGATGGATCTGGATCTACAACATCAGCATTAAGAGGACCAAACTTATTAGGTGCAGAGATGAAGTTACAATTTCCAACAGATGATTATGAGCCATTAACTGCTACAGAAATTACAGAAATTAATAATGCTTTAGGTACGACTGATCTTACAGAAAATGAGATCTGGGAAGTAGTATCTGGCATAGAAGCGAAGCTATCTGAAAAGATTTATGATGCTGGAATACCAGAAGGTACAAAGATCCAGGTAGAGCTCCAGGAGAATATGACTGTCAAAGTTTATAGCTCTGGTCCAGTTAATGAAGAGATGATTGAAGTAATAGAAGAAGTAGAAACTCAAGCTACCATTGTTGCTGCCAAACAAGAGGTAATTAAAGAAGTAGTTAAAGAAGAAAAACCAGAGACTATTGCTAGCAAAATTATAGAAGAGAGTAAAAAAGAAGAAGCTCCTAAAGAAGAGAAAAAAGAAGAAAAGGAAGTTGCTGCCAAAACTGAAACAGAAACTCCAAAAAAAAACATCCAAAAAAAGAAACTTGCCGCTAACATTGATAAAGTTAATGATAAGATTGACAATCAAATTAGAGATGTAGCAAAGAATTTAGAGATCAAATCTATAGTTAAATTACAAGCTATGGAAAGCGATATTGATTTAGCTGCTTACACACAGCAAGCATTTTATAAACCAAAAGATATTTATATAGGAAATAACCTAGTTGATAATAGAGACATCTATAACAGCATTAGTCTTGCAAGCTATGTAGCAAATGATCCAGTCAACATTAAAGAGCAAAAACTGCAAGACATTAACCTTAATAAACAGAGGCTGATTTTAGAAATAGAACAGTTAAAAAATGAAAAAACTTAAAGATAATATTGCGGTAATTATGGTCATACTTGGATTAGTAGGATCAACTGGTGCGTTTTATTCTAAATTTGCAAAGATGGAATTAACTATTGAGCAATTAACAGAAGCATCAAAATCAATAGATGTAGCATCAATAGAAGTTGTTAAAGAAAACTCACAAAGTATTTCAACCAATGCTTTTACTATCAATGACCATCAAACAGCCATTGCTATATTACAAAAAGAAATCCAATTATTGGACCTACAAATAAAAGAATTAAAAGCGGATCAAAATCCTCTTCAATAAATAAATAAATCACCATGAAGTCTAAGTCTGAGACGGAAATTAAGTGTGAGTATTGCAAAAACTATACTTCAAATTTTGTAACTACAGCAGAGTTTAAACATTTTTGCAGATTGCAAACA